>Ga0209367_1001367_pt1 | contig 29673 bp, 17 predicted proteins | sample WorMetLIZISLAND2_FD_187412 | JGI IMG/M metagenome (GOLD analysis project Ga0209367, IMG submission 187412) | Marine gutless worms symbiont microbial communities from Max Planck institute for Marine Microbiology, Germany - Olavius geniculatus... ...
CGTCGAGATGGTTTGTGCAGGCGCGCGCCGTGCATACTGTAGCTGCAGTTAGAGCGATACTAACCAGCATGACATTTGTGGTTTAGACATATTCGTTTACGCTGTTTTTACTCTTTCATTTACTTATTTATCATAAAGCAGAATTATGCCATGTCAGTCTTGTTTCGCCATAAAATAACCTAGTCGCAATGAAGATGAAGTGTATGATGTCAGAATGAATACTGTCAGTTAAATGTGGACGACGTATAAGGCTATAATCAGCTGTAGCCTACTTTGGTAATTTCAGTTGCTTGCAAATTGCCGATAAACATAATGTCTCATGTCTACAGCACTGCAGTTGCAATTCTTTATGGTGCAAGCCGTTAATTATTCAGTGATAATTTATTGTCAAAATAAAGTGCAAAAACCCACAATATCACAAATAGAAAGCGTTTATTACCATGGTGCGAGTTAATTAATTCGTATAATTTTTTTTCATCGTCAATGTATTTCACCATACGTCACGGAAAACGTCTCGGCGAGACGTTGAAGCTCCCGAGACTCTCGAAAGTCTCGAGAACTTCAAGGTCTCGACCAGCGTCTCAGAAACTGCAACGTCTCGTCTCGGTCTCGTCACGGACAAAATTTTGAACGTCTCGGTCTCATCTCGGTCTCGGAGACATGGATCGCGAGTCTCGTCTCGGTCTCGGCTCAGAAGGTCTCGTGCACATTCCTGCCCCTTCCTCCCCAGCCAACTATGGAGTCTGGAGGAAGCGTTGTAAGCTCCCCAAGGGGTGTCTGGGACGAAGCCTTAGCCGAAATTAAATTTGACGTATTTTAGCCATAAATCTGGCTGCTGGCGAAAACGTTTAACGAAAATAATGACAGAAAACAGTTACAGAAAGATTCAAACAACCAGACTTTCCCCCCAGAGGTGAGGAATGCCGTTTTTCCTTGAAAATAGTGGAAGAGAAAACGACTTTCTCTCGCATTTTTCCTCAATTTTAGCATTGCCTGGAAGGTTGGCAGGTGGCGGATCGCTGCTGGAACGGAAAGCAGACGGCGACGAGACGGTCCAAGGTGAAGATGACGCAGATCCAGATGGAAGTGTCGCTGGACGTGTAGAACGAAAACTTTTCCAGTTTGCACAGCACCGCGTGCGACTCCTACAAGCAACGTACAGTTTGCAGCCACAGAGTGTACAATGCCGCGCAAGGAAGTGCCTTTTTATTGTTAGAAAATAATTTTATTTTTCACTTCTTTAATCGAAATATTTGAAAAAAATTACAATAACGCCTATGGGGAAAATTTTAAAAAAAATTTAAACTGTCATAACTTCGGTTGTATGCAAGATGTACAGTCGTAATTTTTGGTTTTAGGATATGGTTTTCGGGTACGGCCTAAGTAAGGGTGACATTTATATTTACCCCTGACCAACCCGCGTTGCCATAACAACGAAATTTGGGACAAAATAATTGCGTAAAACTGGGCTTGCGTAAGAGATTTTTGCGAGATTTTTGCGCCTATAGGGGGCTTTTCGGGAATGGGCCATCGAATGCCGCAAATCGCATTTTTCTCGACCGACCCCTGTTGCTATGGCAACGAAATTTGGGACACAACTGGCTATAATTCAGATTTCGTTGCTGCAAAAATCTCGCAAAAATCTCCTACGCAAGCCAAGTTATATAGCCAATTTTGTCCCAAATTTCGTTGTCATGGCAACGGGGGTTGGTCAGGGGTAAATATAAATGTCACCGTTAATTAGGCCGTACACAAAAATTTTTAGAATTTTAAATTTTTAAATTTTTCCCATAGGCTTTATTGTAATTGTTTTCGAATTTTTCGATTAAATAAGTAAACAATAGAATTATTTTCTAACAATAAAAAGGCACTTTCTTGCGCAGAACCGCGTCATATGACGTATTAAGCGTAAAATTTGGTCTAACGGACTCGCCTGCAGGCGAGTTGAAGAACCAAAAAAGTGTAGTGAATTTCGAACAGGAGGGCTGTATATTTCACCTATATGGGGAGCAAAAACCCTTGGTAGGCGTCCACGACGTAATCACGCCATTCAAATTTGGTGACAATCGGTTCGGGGGTTTTGGGTTGGCTGAGGGTCAAAGTTTGCATTTTTCCATAGACTTTGAAGGTCGTCCTTACAACACTCACACTATCATGTGAGGTGTGATGAGCATGCTAATTAGGAGAGCGGGCGGGTTGTAATTGGAAGGCGTACATAACGCGTGATCAGCTGTGAGCTAAGAGTCTAAGCCTAGACCTACATTTGAGCCAGGGGCGGGGTTTCACTAGGCCTGCTTGAGCCAGCTCGATGTTTGCTCGACGTTTGCTCGACGTTTGCTCGATGTTCCCGTTTACACGATCGAGCAGACATCGAGCAAACGTCCAGCAGACGTCGAGCAAACGTAGAGCAATAATCGAGCAAACATCGAGCAAACGTCGAGCAAATGTAGGCCTATTCAAAATACACGTGCTAAGTGCTCGACGTCTGCTCGACGTTTGCTCGATGTTTGCTCGATCGCGTTAACACCCCATTACCTTGACGATGAAGATGTGGCTTTCCTCCAGCCACTCCGGTATCATTCCGGTCAGCAAAACGAGCAGATCGGCGACCGCCATACATCGCAGATAGACGCATGTCGAACTGCCTTGCATCCGGCGCTGTGCCATAGTAACCAGGATCAACGCATTTCCGGCGATACCCACCGTGAATATCAGCGGACCCACGTAGAACCAAAGCATCACGCCCGTAGACTTGCCCCACGCCGATGACGGTGTACTTCCGGTCACGTGGTCGTTGTCCAGTGACGTCATCAGGATCGTTGTCATCAGTGACGTCATTTGCGCACACAAAGTACGTTTCAGCATTCAGCCCGAACTCCTTTACTTTAATTTTGTTGTATAACAATTCGTACAACAAAACCTCAGCAGGCCTAAAGCTTACAACGTCTTAACACGTCAAAAGTTGTGGATTTGCTAAAACCTTTTGACTTTTTCGGCGGATTTTTAGGCCTACAATTTGATGTCGCTATTTAGTGTCATAGGCTTACAGTACGCTGACCAGCAACTTGTACAACAAACTTCTCCCTCCCCCTCAACAAATCGAATTAACTGCAGTTTTGGCTTATTAGAGCGGCTTGCGGTCGTGTAGTCGACGCGACTCGCCCGACGCAATGCAACGCTAAACCGTTCGATGACGCGGACTGCAAAGCCTCAAGCCGAACTGCATGGCTGCTGCTGCTGCGAGTCGCTTTAGTGGCTTGGACTGCAGTGTATGGCTAAACTATAATTGGACACTACTGTAAACAGGCGTATACAGAGCGACGTAACTGCACTGAACTGAACTGACACGGTTTAGTTTTTGACGAACTGGCCAACGGGCAAGCAGTAATGCATTACACTAGGCACCGTTGCTCTAGCGGAGTCGCTGACCTACGTGACTAAGCTTAGGTACGCGTCAACCAATAATGAATGGGCTCTCCATGCTCGCCCATTGGTCAGTTGGTCAAAAACCAAACCGCGTCAGTTCAGTTTAGTTCAGTGTAGTTACATCGCTCTGTACGCACCTTAGCGCACTCATGGTAGGCCTTCACACTAATGGTCGTGTTTCTGGCACAAGTCTGTGCCCGCCTCTCTGTCTCTAACGCATGTATTGTGGCTAAACGGTACGTTTTACCAGAAAACTATTCGAACATGCAAGACAGACACTGTGCGCCATACTCTGCTTGTCTAAAACAATCTTGCAGACTGCGGATAAACGCAAAATTATGTTTTTCGCAGTTAAGCAAAACTGTGAACTATAACGGAAAGGCGGGCTAGAGCCTAGAACCATGTGTACCTTATTACATTATATTACCAGTTTTTACTGGCGACGCAAAACAGCTGAAAATATTAATGCCATTGCTTCAGACCACCGGAAACGTCGTAGCTTCTACAGCATACTTAACACCTATAGGCTGTGGTAGGCTACCCTATGGATTAACCAAAACTGGACACCAATAAACAGCTTCAGCTTTCTTCGCCGCTATAAATTACTGCAAACCACCGCCACAAACACACGTGGATGTTTATGTGCATGCTTACAGCACGAAGAATCGTGGCTATATAGATCTATCAGTGTCGTAGCGAACGCCGGGAGAGACGTTTGTTTATAATCAACGAAGAGTGCTTACACTGGCCACAAATGTCGCAGCCAGAATTATAGGACATTTTCTCCATTCTTATCTTCAGTGGTGTCGTGACAAAAGAGAGCAGATAACAATTACCGTTTTCTCTAAATTTCGGTATGTCTGAAAACCGTTTTCGTGTCGGAAAATTTTTGTCTGTTTGGCGCTAAAATCTTCGGATCCGCTTTTTTAAAGTAAATTCAAACGCAAAATTAAAATTTTGAGCATTTATAATTTTCTCTAATTCGTAGTGTCTGTCGAAAATTTGCAACTTTCTGTCCACTTTTATTTTTTAACTCACGACGCCGCAGACTATGTCGAGGATGTTGAAGTTACAAGGAGCGAAGACCCGAAGCTAATTAGGCCCTATGCGTGTACCAGTATTATTTTCCAAAGGTAAAAGGTAAAGATCAGAATATAGCTCTTAAGAAGCGAACCCCTCACAGAGCTACGGAGCGTCACTTGTCATATGGGATCACACAGTGTTACCTGCCACCCGACACAGGTGAACGCGCCCCGCCTTAACCCCATCCAGATAGGCCGGTACTCGATTTACCTACCCCGGAGGGATGGAAGGCTGAGTTGACCTAAGTAACTAAACTTCTATTATGGTCAAAATACAACGACATTACGGACAGAAAGACCAACGGGCAGACGGATAGACGAAAGGACAACAGTTTTTTTACCAATGATGGCAAAGAAACTAGATACAAAGCCTCTCCAACCGACCGGTGGTAGAAACACGTCAGAAACGTTGGACCCCGTGGCTGTACTTGGTCATGTTACGTAAACGGAATTAAGAGTAAAAATATTCGAATACTTTTGTGCAGACCAGCGTCACTCACTTTTACTACGGCTCGTTTTGCGGCGTAGCCGGAAGTATTAAAAGCCGCGTGTAGCTTTAGTCACAGAATTAGTAGTCTAATTACTGCGCTTGTTCGGCTTAACCGAAAAAAAACAGCTAGAAATGCTGTTACTAAGCCAGCCGACGGTTCGAACAGCGGTTTGGGGGTCTACACAGTGTCGACATTACCTAATCTCATTACCAGACTAATCCAATCCGAACCGATGCCGGTGCCCTTCATTTACTGCACGGTCACGCAATAGCAGTTTTTACGCACGCGTCGGTTGTCGGTTTACGGGCAAACGTTTATAGACCCAAACTCCAGTTACCGGTACTTCGATTTGTCATGGTATATACAACATGCTGCACAAGCTGCAGGCTAAGCAGATCCGCAATTAGTTGTACAGCAAGTCCACAGACAACTGTTGAGTTGAGTTGAGTTGAGAAGGCGTCGTAGGTGTGAACTGGCCATTACCGGCAAACGTTTAAAGGGCAGTCGTAATGTTGTGATGAGATGTGTATTCCATTAGCAGCGCGTTCATGATGACTGTCACTCAGGTCGGGTCAGTTGCAGCTGCGGCACCGCGATATCACGCCAAATATAGCGAGCGCTCAATGGTGTGATCACTGGAGGGGCTTCATAGCCAGTGTGGCGGGTCCAGGATTTTAAAAAGAATTGACGAAATTCGCGAAGTTGAACAATCGCAATTCTTTATTGTCGAAGTGATCGCAGTCACTATAATTTAAACGTAAACTAGACGATTTGGCATGACTGTGTTTGTCTTTGTATTCGCTTCTTGTTTGTTTGTTTGTTGCTTTGTTTATTTGCTGCTATTCAATAATGTAAAAAAAAAGTTATATTAGTTAGGCTACAAAAGTGAAAAATTCAGTGTTTTGTCTTTGTGTTCGTCTCAAGCCCGTGTCTTCTCTTAGCGTAGTCGTATACTCTAAAATTGACGCAGAATACGCTGCTGTATTATTAAGCGGAATCGTTCTTGCAGTGAAAGAGATTCCGCCTATTACGACACATTTCTCCACACCGTGGTCTGTCTGTCTTACACGGTCGTGCACCAGTTTGAACAGTTAGACCTAGGAAAAAAATTGGGATTGAACCTCCAGCCAGAAATATTGCAAATGACAGCCGAACCGTTAGTTCTATGCTGCCACCTGGTGAACACAAACGAGTAGATAAATTCCGCCTTTAACCTAATTACTTTGGTATTTGTGAAAGTTCTTTAGCCAATGGCGGCAGTTAGTCGACTTATCCTACAGTGGTTGGTTAGTTGCACTGATGAGTACTGTCACCAACGTCGTTCGCTTTGTTTGTGAGAACAAATGATTACAACAAATTTTCCCATCCGCTTCGTTGCACATAGCCGAGTAGGCTACGCTTGCTCGCAATAATTCACTGCGAATCCCGAAAGAAATAATGTCGCGCATGTCACGTAACTCTGTTGTGTGCATAGTACGCGATAAATAATCGAACGTCAGCACACAAAAGCTGCTTTACAGTCACAAATCAAGCAATCGGACACTTTTTCATAACACTGTTAGCCTGAATCATCGTGTTGAAGGCTTTTCGATCAGCTGTCGATATCGATATGTTAAGGCGCGTACAGAGCGACGTAACTGAACTGAACTGAACTAACATGGCTTAGTTTTTGACGAACTGACCAACTGGCAAGCAGTAATGTATTGTAGCAGACACCGTCTAACGGGGTCGTTGACAACGTGACTGCGCGCGTGTACGCATCAACCAGTGACCAATGGGTTTCGCCCTGCTCGCCCATTGGTCAGTTCGTCAAAAACTAAACCGTGTCAGTTTAGTTTGGTTAAGTTCATTTACGTCGCATTGTTCGCGCTTTTACACTATTTTCCGCACGCATGTGACATACGCATGTGACTAGCCTAAGCTATAAACACAAAATGTTTTACTTTATTTCGCCGTCTTGTATTGAGTTAAGTATCACGTATCGAAATAAACTGATGCGAATACCAGTAGTTGTGGCCGAATTGCGAAAAAACGCGAAAGTTCGTCTGCGTGAACGCAGACGAACTTTCGCGTTTTTTGACGCAAACTTGCCACGGCAAGTGGCATTAGAAATTGATTTAACAATATGCGCCATATAAATTTACATTTTACTTACTTACTTATTTACTTACAAATGCACTGCATCGAGGACTGGCTACATTCTGCTTGGCAACAGCGCTGGTCAGAAAATATCGTCTGCTGGCGAGCAGCCGCTGTAAAAAATGCTTTTTATACGACTGTCTGTGACCTAAAGCACGTAGATTGTCCATAGCGCGTTACATTCGCTATACCTATTGTCAAATAAACGTAGGTTGCCGCCCGCATCCAATCTACAGTTTCGTGGTCAATAAGGAGCAACAGTGAAAATATTTTCAATGGCGTCGTGTACGGACACGGGGACCCCTAAATTTTAGCCTGCAAGAAAAAAAAAAACAAAACGAGGCTTTCATTTATACCCAAAACCGATGAAAGCTAAAAAGCAAGTTAACTTTCAGAGCGAACAGTATCGGCGGGTCTCTCGCGAGAGACCCGCGCTGAATCTGAGGCACAAGATGCATTAGTAGCAGCCGTGCTATACGTGTCGTATATAGACGAAGTCACGCAAAGATAGCTTTTAAATGCAGCAACCAGTTTTTTAGCTTTAGAAAAGGAGCACGTGGAAGCAGTTAACAGTAGAGCTGTTGAAGCGTTAATTTTTTAACCCATTAATGAACGCGTTATTAACGCACCCAGGCCCGCCGAGTTTAGGGGCCCCGCCTGTAGAATATAGAAAGCTAAAAACACATTTTAAACATATAATCAACAATAACTGCTGTCATAGCTAGCACAGAAATCTATTAGCTTGTCTTCAAAATAATTATTTATTTACAATAGTAATAAAATGGCAACTGCAGGTTAGTTATTTGAATTCATTCGATTGTCAAATAACCACAGGTTAACGGAATATTGGAACTGTTGCTTCAAGGAATTTTGTAAATTAGCATAAATTTACGTATGTGCGTTAATTACCTTAACACGAGTTAATTTTTTTAACGCGCGTTAATTTATTAACGCACTAATGCGTTAATTAATGGGTTAATTTGACAGCTCTAGTTAACAGGAAATCATTTCATCTGTTTTAAAAAAGTTTTTCTCGTTTTTATCAAAGCAAAATGCGGTCTACATAGGCCTAGTGGTAAAGCTGCACAACGTTCAGAAAATCAAAAGGCAATATCGCAAAGACAATAGAGTTATACATTAGACTTATTTGGGGTTAAAAATAATTTCAAATTGTTAAACTTACATTTTTGTTCTGCTTTGGGCTGTTGCGGTAGAGTGATTTACGCATCACTGTGGATTCTGATCGACTGTCTTGAGAGCTTTCAACCGTCAACGTCACTTGCAGTGACTTGCTCATTCCGACACATTTCAAAGCTCAATTTTCATTTACGCTGATTTTCTTTAAACTTGCGACAAACACTAAGTAAACCTGACGAACTCGTATCGGTCGTCCGCTTAGCCATGTGCATTTGCCTACTATGATTAACTTTATAAGCCCAATCCTGGTTTTTGACCGTTTGAGCTAAAAAGTGGCGCAACTGTTACCTCGGGTCTTGCAGCTGAAGCCTCCCTGTAACTTATTTGTGCTAAGTGGAACACATTAGCGTACAAAATTTGGGTTTTATAAGCTCTTTTGCTTTCGATTGAAATGTTTTACGGAACAGGCAAACGGACGGACGAAACACGTAATGTGACCTACTAAGACGGGCCGCTGCCGCATTATTTAATAGACTTAAGTAGGACTGAATACAGTAACTGTGCATATCAATTACGGCGAACGCTGACTCCGACATAATGGTGCTCCCACCTTGCGAATGTCAGTACACATTGAACGAAGCTGCGAAATTACCTTTGCTCACTGTGCAACCAGGGCCGTCGTCGAGAGCCACAGCGGGGCCCGGAGAAACATTCTTGCAAAGCCCCTTGGGTAGAACATTTTTAATGTTTTCAAATGGCGCATTTTAGCGTACTGTATATTTCTGAGCGACGGCGGGACCCGTAAACGTCGCGGGGCTCGTGGTAGGCCTAACTTAATTTATCATCTACCCCACCCTCTCGACGGGCCTGTGTGCGACAATCTCATAATGCTTTAAATTACGCATAACACGCAAACTAATAGGACTTTCTTACCTTGTTTGTTGTGCTGAGTAAGACCGTTGTTACAGCAAATGCTACAAGAGTGTATTTCTATCTGAAGTGCGTAAGTGTTCCAAGGATTATTGTATCGACCTCAATGCTTCGTTATAGGGTGTTTACACGATCCAGCAAACGTCCAGCTCCATTATAACATATGACAGCAAAAGTCAAGCAAACTTCAAGCGAACTTCCAGCAATCTTCCAGCAAACTTTCAGCAAACGTACAGCTCCATTATAACATATGACAGCAAACGTCAAGCAAACTTCAGGCAAACTTCTAGCAAACGTTTAGCAAACGTCCAGCATTACGGTTGCTGGAAGTTTGCTGGACGTTTGCTGGATCATGTAAATTCCCTATTAAGTTTCATAATAAGTCTGTATTTTCATACAGCATGCCTGGGCTATTATATAAACCTACTGAATGTAGCTCAGGTCACAAATTATTAGGCTAGCCTTGTAAAATTAAATTAGAATTAGGCCTTATAGTCTTAGGCCGATATAGGCTTACGGTTTTCTCGATGTAATTAAAAAACGCCATTCAGGCCTATTCAAAGCTGTGCTGTTTCTAAACGACGAAAGCTGAGACAATAAAATTTGCAACAGAAATCTGAAATTGTGTCGGATTGACTAATCTCTAAAAAAATTTTCAAAAATAGGTTCAAGGAGGCCTGCGCACGCTGGTGTCAAAGAGAGGTACCTCTCTAAAAAAGATTAACCGCTGTCGGCTCGTCTAGCGTGAAAATGATTGCAGATAGGCACAGACATGCTGCTTAACATAACAATCACTAACGACGAGCTTCTTAGGATTGTCAACATTGACGACCTTGATTGACCTTGAATCCTAAAAATAGGGGTTTTGGTGATTTTTATGCGACTTTTGGCAGCAAAAGAGGGAATTGCTACGAAATGGATGGAAATAGACTAAAATTACCTGCGAACATGAACTGTTGTTATAGACTCTCGCGTGTCTCATGAGCATTATCTCAGATTTTTTTTATTGCTGCACACGGTATAACTTATGCCAAAACGAGTTGGAAGCGGGCTCTCACAAGTTTACGCTCTTCAAGCGAAGGACACGCATCGTGAATACAGATTGGCTGCATGGTGCATTGAGTTGCGTCTCTACATTGTTAGTGCTGCTCTATGATCTAAAATCGAATCGGCCTAAGAAAAAATCGACCCGATTCGACTGACTGAGTACTCTGATGGCCGCCGACTGAACGCGTTAACTAACGGCTTTACGATAAGACGCATGTATCCGTGTGTTGGACGTAGGCCTACATGCGGACAGACGGAACGCCGCTTGGCTTAACTTGACCTAGTATAGACACGCTGGTACCTACAGTGCGTAGTGCCATTTTTGGCCCATCCTGTAGGTTTAAGTACATCGTGCATGCGTTTGTGAGCGTGGAATACGTGTAAAATGCATGTTCCTCTGTGCTTAGCATTTAATTTACATTAGTTGCAGAATAATATACAATTAATTGTTAAGAAATTGTTTGTAGTCCTTTCAGCAATGTATTACATTTAATTATTTTATCACTATGTGAAGCACTTTAATATTTTCTGTGTTTTATTGTAGGCCTATAGGCTTAACTTTAAAACTAACACTGCTGAAAATTGTTATACCCATAGTCATTTATTTTCAATTCTAATTGGTAAAGTTTTTTATACATTTGTGAAAATGTTAGGATATTTAAGGACCAGCTTGTTTTTACTTTCAGGACTTTCAAGCTACGTGTGAGGTGTGAATGCTTAAAGTTACCGTGGCGTTGTGCAACATGCGTAGGCCTACGATTGCGCTATAATCTGTGCTCACTTTGACTATGGGTCACTACCACACATTCACCAGTCACGCTAGTGCTATCCATTAGTGAACTCCACGCGCATGCCGTTCCCGCGTTTTCCAGTCTTACATTTTTCACACCTGCGATTTGGTCCTCCGTTTTCCAATCCCCCGTCTTCAGCGTCCCCGCCACTGCCAATGACACCGTTACAGTTCGGGGATCAGTTATAGTGCCAGTACATCAACATGTTAAAGACGACGATGACGATGACGACCGTGGTAATAGTGCTACTTTCTTTGTGTGAATCGACGCGGCGTCGATGAGTTTCGTTAAGCCGTTTGCGAGCAATTCCTTTTTTTTGCCAATCCCTACACATGAGACGTTTTGGTCGTTTTATTTTATCCCATGACGTGGGATGCATCGATAGGCCTACTACTTAGCCGACCAGAAAAGACGGAACGGTTAGTGAGAGAATCTATTAACTACATTTGGATGGATTTTGGCGCAAATTAGGCTACATGTACGTTTTGAGCATTTTCAACAATTTAGTTGTGTAATAATGTTATTGTAAAAAACGTAAAGTTAATTACCAGTACTCTGGAGCACTTCTTATGTTTTGGTTTTAGCGGTTTGTCGGAATTTATCGACATAAAAAGCAAACATTACCATTTGCAACAAAGTATTTTGGCCTAATCGTATTTCGCCTACTCATTGCCGGTACGTAAAACGTAAAACGTAACGTATCCTTCCCGAGCCTTACGGCCCATAGGGCGCCGCCGATCTCCGTTTCCTAAGGCCCTCAGCCAGACACCAGTTTTTACACTGCGAGACCACGGATACGGGGCCAGTGTATCGCGCGGTGTGCCTGTTTACGTCCCAGCGGTGAAGTCAATACCAAATTATACTGCTTAGTGACAGAGGCACATGTGTGTGAACAACTTGCCTAAGGTCGTTACCCGGCAGTGTTCTGGTGCGGAGTCGAACCTGCGCGTCTGAGTTACCTCAGGATTACAAGTCCGACACGTTACCGTTAGACTACCGAGCCACACATTGCCGGTAACGTGAGTCAAAAGTAGTTTTATTTTGATAAATTCCAGAATACTTAAACCCCTTAGTTTGCGATCTCGCCGATTTTTTCACATTGTGATAACAGTTAAATGCTAGTGTGCAGTATGTTTTAATGTGTGCAATAGGGTTCAGCTAAATTGACGAATATACTTTCGAAATGGTAAAAATGCCCTCTGAAGTGGAGTAACCACAATGCTGCGAACAATGTCTTTGGCAAAGTCGGGCGTGTTGCCTCTGAAGAAGTTACTATACAGTTATTTAATAGTAAATGTGTTGCTGTATTGCTTTATGGACTTGAAGCCTGCTCGCTTAGTAAGTCGGATTTGAATTCAATTGACTTTGCATTTAACAGGTTTTTCATGAAATTATTCAATACAAATAACATTGAAACTGTTAAGAGTATTCAATTGTACCTTGGCATATCCTTACCCAGCGTTGTTTTGGATAATAGTCTAATAGATCGGTTAAGTTTGAACTGAGTTTCGGGCTTTTCGCTCGTTAGTTAAGGCTTTTATCTATTTGTGTCATCTTACTGTCACTCTATCTTGCTGTCCGCTGTGTTGTTAATTGTGTTTGTGTTGTTTTTTTTCTTCTTTTTATGTGCTACCATTTCATGGTGAATAAAGTTGAATATATAATACAGTGTCCGATAAACTAGTGACATAATGTCACACAAACGAACAATAATACAGTTAGAATACAGTAAATGATCAGACGTTTCTTTATCGAACCTACGATACGATAGGCCTACATCCGAAAAGCGCTACACGTGAGGCCTACTTCGGACCGCGATATATTAGACCTACTACCAACCATTAAACGAGAGATCTAACGCAAAGACGATCGAGCGATTATGACGGCCGGAATGAAGAATGTTCAAGTGTTACACTGTATTATCATTACTTTACGCTCTGCGCAGATCGACCCCGGAGTGGGTTAACTACCGCTGCAGTATTGCCTATACCAGTGGCGTATAGCCATGATACGAGGGGCTCTCGCTTTTCAGTAACTTAAGGGGCCCTCGGTTGCGAGGATCAAACTACACCTAAGCTCGAAGAGCTGAAAACAGGCATGGGGTTTTGAGGAGGAGACAGCAAGCCCCATCGTACTAAGTAAGAGTATTTGGAGAGAACTGGCACATTTAAGGTTAATTTTAACGCTATGCGCTATGTAAGTTTACGTTTTACTCACTTACTTACTTACTTATCTTATTTTCGGCGTCGCCCCGCTCAGGGCTTTGGGGATTTCGCGGGCCCATGTATTTTATTGAAGTCCCTGTTGGTTTCCATGCCACATGTGTATTAGCGCCAACCAAGCTCATATAAACCACAGAGGCGACAGTGCCGTAGATAAATGAAGCAGGGGCTCAAGCCTTCAATCTTCCAGACAAGACAAGCACACGTTTAAACTGCACTAATTTGGTCAGTTGATACTCTGAAAAAATAATCTAATATTTTTTTTAAAATAATGCACCTAATTTGATTTCGGCTTGGGCTCCGCCCCAGACCTTGCTAGGGGAGCTCAAAGCGTTCCTCAGACTCCTTAGCCGAATTTTCGGGGTCCTACTTGTAAGAGAAAAAAGAAAGGGAAAGGAGGAAGGAGAAAGGATAGGGGGAAAAGCGGTCTAGACTCCCAATTTACATTTCTGGCCACGCCACTGGGCGGCCGCCGACTGTCTCGCAATCTCTGGCAGAGATTTGCGACGCAGCAGAGCGGCGCGTGCGAGAAGAAAATTTACGATCCGCCCAGACGCAAAGCCTTCCTTCCGACAGCCACATGCACGCAGACGGACAGACACACACCGACGAACACGCAATCTTCCGATCGACCAGTGGCGTGGACAAAAGGGCCCAGAAAGGCCCAAACTTGTTGCTGCCCAATTCTTCAGAAAAGAATAAGCACACGTTTAAACTGCACAAAATTTGTCAATTTGGTCAGTTGATTCTGAGGAAAGTGATTACAACTGTTGCCACCAGATCTCATATTTTAAAGGTATAATGCAGCAAATTAGATTATGCCTAGAGTTTTTTTCCAGACCCCCCTGGGAGCTCACAGCGCTCCCCCAGACCCTCAACTACATTTTCAAAGTCCTACTTTTAAAAAGGAGGGACAAGAGAAAAAAGGAAAAGAAAAAAGGGATAAGGCGGGGAGAAAAGAAGAGGTAAGGGACGAGAGAAAAAAATAAAAAGGAGGAAAAAGGGGAGGAGCCCCCCTAAATTTATATTTTAGCTACGCCACTGCAATCGGCATCTGTTGGTTGGCTACTGTTTCTATAGTAACTAGGCCTACTACTAAGTACTAATGAGTATCGCACGCTAGGGGGCTTTAGCTTTTCTCTGATCTGATCCAATGTTTGCACACGGCGCACAACAGGCCGCTGAAGATTATGCAAATGTTAGCCCGAACAACAAACAACTTGAAGACGTCTATGAACGTCTATGCAAATCTCGACGCCAATATCAGTGTTCGAGGCCAGCATGTTCATTGTTCAAGGTCAAGGCTAAGGCCATGGCTACTAAGTAAGTAAATACACGTAAGTAATAAAGTATGTGTGACATTTTTATACTGCGCAGCAAAAGACACTATAGCTTAATCTTATTCAAACGGCAATGAACCATAAAAATGCTATGACAAACAGTTTTAATTCTTTCAGTGGATATGTCATCAAAATGCAAAAACTCATTAAACATAGTGCATTCATTACAAGTGACTAGACTAGAGTTACAGCTTATAGAGGCCAAGGCGTCGACGCCAAGGAGAGCCCAAAAGCCAGATCTCATCAAGGCAGAGGCCACGATTTTTAGCGCTATTTGTTTTAAAAACACAAATGGAATGTTCTCAACCTTTTAGGACACTCAATGGCGTATTTTGTGCTGATGTAGGCCTAACGAGAAGAAAAAAACTACTGTACAAACGGTGTACAAAAATAAATTAAAAAGTCGCACAAAATTTATTATTAAGCATATTTAAGCGCCACCCAAACTGTCTGAAGGAGCGTACTGATCGACTAGAATAAAAAAAACTAAATTTTTAAATTAAAGTAAAATAAAAATAAAAGTCGCGCGCTCCGGCTTTTATTTCATATTATTTTAGTTCAGTTTAGTTTATTTTATTTCATTTTTGTCGCTGCGTACGCACTTTGCATGTTTTTGTTTTGTATTTATTTTAATTTTTAGCCAACCTTATACTTAAGTAACGGTCGAGGTATCGGTACGGTTGTCGTCTGTCTGTCTGTCTGTCCGTCCGTCCGTCGTCTGTCACGCATGTATTGTGGCTAAACAGTGCGGAATAGGGCCTAGGTTGGTATTGACTATTAATAGGAAGTTACATATTCGCTTTCAAATGACATGAAAATTTTGACCTTGGATGACTTTAAACGGTCATAACGCACTATGCTATACCAATCGCGCGGTATTGTGTCTAAACGGTAAGTCGTTAAAGGTCGGCGATGGTACCATCGAATAGGGCTGTGGCAACTTTTTATAAGGTGTTAATAGTAACGATGTCTCCATCTGCAGCGGTTTGACGGCAATATTGAATTAAAAGTTTTAAGCTATAAATGACCGTATGTCGAAAACAGTGAGAGATATGGCCAAAGTTATTATTAATCATTAATACGAAGTGGCATATTGGCTTTCAAATGACGTGAAAATCATTGACAATAGATGACCTTGAAGGTCACTAACAACCAGTACGGTCGGCTATCTTATCGACAGTTGGGCTTCTTGGTTCATTGTTGTCGTTCTGTTCGCTCCTTGAAACAAATTTCTATGTGCGTGTGTTTTAGTGTTGTTTTTATTTTTTTTTTACATGCAGGCACTTCCTGGAGCGATCGCGTGCCCCGAAGACGCACTGCTGTTGCAATACTAAGCTAATGCAGTGAGGAAGTAATGTGAGCGTACGAGCGCTGGAGCTCACACCGCGGAGTCTGCACGGAAGGCCTGTAGCTGCTATACTCGCAAGCCACGTACGGGCGGACAAACTCATCACTTCAGTACGACACAATCTTACATCGTGGACGCGAACTTTATCGGAGTATTTCAGCATCGCTGTTCGTACGTTACTCGTTGTTTCGTTATACATTGTAGCATCACTAAAGGCGCCTATAGAGAACTGAACTGAACTGAGCCGACACGGTTTAGTTTTTGACGAACTGGCCAGTAAACAAGCAGTAATGGATTACATTAGGCACCGTCTAACGGCTTCGGTGTCTACGTGACTGCACGCACGTACGCGTCAACCAGTGTCCACTGAGGTCGCCCTGCTCACCCATTGGCCAGAATGTCAAAAACTACACCATGTCAGTTCGGTTTAGTTACGTCACTCTGTACTGGCTTCCTTAAGATTAACCAAATCCGATGCGCGCTGCACGTAAACGTGAACGAAGTAAGCATATTAAGTTTAACTTTATTATTGTAACTGGCCAGATGGATTAAAACTTTTAATGTCACTGCCGGTAAATGTAGGCCATGCATTCAATGAAAATCACAACAGTCGTTACGATGTGCTACGAAAACAAGAGAAAGATAAACAGTTTTGTTGACAACTAAAAATTATTAGCGCCAAACAAGCTCATATAAACCACCACCGCGGCGGCAATGGCGTAGACAGGGGGCAGGGTACCAGCCCTGAAATTCTCCAGACAAGACAAGCGCACGCACTAAAATTGGTCAATGTATTTATAGGAAAATAATTTAAAATTGCGATCAACTTCGCAACGTTACGTAAAACTTGACCAGTGAAATTTAAAGTGACTTGACGCAGAAACTATAGACCAAGTATCAAAAATGAGACCCGAAGAAATTTTGATATTGATATCGTGCCGTAGTTTACGAATCAGTATCACCGTATGCTGGCTCAATTTTTAAATTTCAAAAGAGATGAACGGTGAAAAATCGAATTTCTCATTTTAAATGTTTCGTGACTTTGATCTTAACCTTAATTTTAATTGAGTCGCATGTGCTGCATTTCATCGCGTAGCATACTAAATTTTATACGTATCTGAAAAAATACTTTTCGTGGACGGATCGACATGTGAACAGAAATAGCTCTGGCTTTATTGTGCTTCGACGCAGTCAAGGAGTCGACATAAAACGAAAGCCAATGAGCTAGAAATGAGATAAAAAGTCTATCGTTAATAACATTAAGCTGAAGCACTTTAGCGACAACTTTATTTTCTACGCTATCCGGAGACGCGCACGTGAGTTGAGTAAGTGGATAAATTGTCCACTATTCGCAGAGTGGGGTTCTATGAGGAGGCAGCCACAAAAAATCCTGCAATTTGAATTCATTTTGACGTCACAAACAGAGCACTTTTGATGTGTGGATAAGCCTATTTACCGAAGCTGACTCGATAAAATTTTAGGAAATTGATAAAGATTTTCTGTAACTAAGAAAAAAACGAAAAAAAATAAGTTTCAATGTGTTGTGTGTCGCATCATAATAATTTTGTTGCATTTCGTATCTACAGTGCTAACGTGGAAAATATTAACAATGTTTCGTCATAAACCACTGCGTTCCAAGCGTTTCCCGCTGTTCTTTTGAGTCTGTCCCTGTGATCTTTGTTTTATCTCGTGAGTGTACTTTACGGGATCGAACAGATTAATGGGCCACTGCGACGCATAAGCCATATACATTTTTGAGTGTACTGATTGCAATTGCAGTGAACTGGGCTGGACGGAATGATGTCGCCGAGACGATCTTCTGCTAAGCCGATCAATGTCGTAGATGGACTAATCACACGGACTGACGTCGACTCCATGTGCCAACTGCTAGGTCCTGATGTGTTAGCGGGCAGCAGTTGTCCTAGCGCCGCCCCACATCGAACACCTCGTCTTAGAATCAATGTCAGCGGACAGACGTTTGAGCTGCCAGTGTCGCTACTTGCACGCCACCCAGGTATACAGATTCCTCAAATAACGGCAACAGTATAACCTCATCAGCAACGCCTGGTTGGGGGCACTACAAATCGAAAATGCAGATTTTGCTAGAAGGCTCAAAAATAAAGAAATAAGCTTACCAAAATAATTTTTCATAAGTTTGTAAAAGTACAAGGCAAAAACGAAACTTAAATGTTGTCGGTAGTGGTCCTTAATAGCCAATTCGTGGGTTGCCGTAACAAAAACTCTGCGCACTGTTATATTATGCATTTGTTTTTTGTGTGTGAAGAAAGTTATATTGACTCCAGTCTCCAAAACGGGTATTTTTCAGCTTCAAATTTCGCATTTTTTGACAGAAATTTTTTAACAAGAAGATTTTTCGACAATCTTTAGACGGCCCAAAGTTTTGGGGACACCCTCCCTTCTTCGGTCACAACAACGCTGACGCTATTGTATCTATGCATGCGTGTAGGGACGCTGTTGGCAGATCCGGCAAAGCGTCGTCGTTACTATGACGGCTCGCGCCAAGAGTTGTTCTTTGACAGACATAGACCCAGCTTCGAGGCTGTCTTCGCATACTACCAGACCGGCGGCAGACTTCGCAGACCTTACCAAGTACCGGACGACGTCTTCCTGGCCGAGATCGAGTTCTACCAGCTGGAAAAGGTTGGTTCAAAATTTAAAGCTTCTCAATACGCCGGACCTTTTACCTTTCGATTTGCTTTGTTTCTTTATTTTTGAATGAGTAGTTCTTGGTCTAGCTTATGGTTCAAGTGACACAGGTTTTGTGAGTCAATTTGCTTTTTTGGTGATTTTTAAAATTAGGCCCGCTGAGATAGTTTTACAGTTTATAAGCATAATTTAGTGTCGCGTTTGTTTGTGCGCGTATATTTTACAGAATGAAAGTGCAATATTCTATCTATTGTCGAAACAATTTTCTAGGTATATAAAAATGTGTACATGAAAATGTTCGTTCTTCAAAAAAAATTAGGTCATTAGGCATATAGATCTAATATTCAACAGTCCGTTGGAATCTTTTGCTATAACTGCAAACCGCGGGTCTAATTGTTCGGGCAATGGATGGCCGCATAGTGCGCTGCGGTGTCATTAGCTTACTCCGATCAGCTGCCACTTCCGAGATTGCAAAGCACTTCTGGTTGCAACCTGTGTAAGATGTGCTATAGCAAGTACCGAAACCGTACTTTTTACCTTTACCTTTTGCAGGCGGCGATCGATCGGTATCGGCGATCGGAGGGCTACACGACGGACGAGATGCATCTACCAAGCAACGCGACACTGTGTCGTCTGTGGAAACTGTTCGAGTACCCGGAGACTTCGCGCGCTGGCTTCGTGGTGGCGCTACTGTCGGTCACATCGCCATCATCAGAGGCCCGATTCGCAGGCATCTTAATATAATCTTAAGACATCTTTTCACACTTATCTTAATTACGGTTATCTTGCGACAACGATTTAATTCGCAGAACACTTACGACATACCTTAAGACATGTTTTATAGTATGAAATCTTGTAATTCAGTGACAAATGTTGTAATCGTTTAAAAGAAATTCTGTGAACTTGCTTAAGACATGTCGAAAGATGATCTTAGGACATTTTAACTTCAGTCTTATAATCGTCTTAAAATTAACGTTAAAATCATTTTTATAATATTAGATGAACTCACTTAAGACATATCGTAACATGATCTTAAGACATCTTATTATCGTCTTAACATAAATCTTAAGATAGTTTTTATAATATTAGGTGGCGCTACTGTCGGTGACGATCACGCTGGTATCAATCGTGTTGTTCTGTGTGGAGACTTTGCCGACGTTCGCCACATCGCACTGTGTCAAGGACGAGTCACCCAACTTTCTTGATCCCTTCTTCATCATTGAGACTGTCTGTACGGCCTGGTTTACGATCGCCCAAAACATTGATTTAGCGTTATACCTGTTTTGCTCTCTGCAACTAAAACTTTTATGACGAACCATACTGCCAACAGTTGAAATGTATTATCGTTTACGTGCATGTTTAATGTTGCCGAAACATTGTTTTAACGTTCTGCTGTTTTGAACTGCAGAACCCCTAGAACCATCACCGTTTGTTTCAACGGATTGTTTCGCTTAACGGCCTGGTTTACGGTCGAGATCACGATAAGGTTCGGTTTTCAAAATGTATAACCTTGAATGACCCTGAGATGCCATTTTCTGTTACAACTTTTTTTCTGCAAAAAGTCGGCCAGTTTTTTGTATCTCTTTCGGAAAGAAGTAAACTTTACCCAGGAGAACGAATGATGAAATCTGCTGTTTGGTTCCTAAAATGTGTGACCTTGAACGATAACCTTGAGATACAATTTTGTGTTAAACTCTGCTTTTTGCGAGCGTTTTACAATAGTTTTAGTCAGCTGTTAATTTGCAGAACAAATGAAGAAACTTGACAACTGGTTTACGGTCGAGGTGACGGTGCGTTTCATATCGTGTCCGGGCAAGCTGCGATTCTGGAAGGACTTCAAAAACGTCGTCGACGTCATGGCGATCGTTCCTTACTACGTAACGCTTTTCAACGTAAACTATCACAATGTCTGCTGTGTTATAACGTCGCCGTCGTTTCGTGCTATGTGACGCTTTTCAACGTTCTCTCCACTATGAGCTGCTCCAGCGCCAAATCATTAAAACGTGTTTAGACCAAGATTCGGAACAAAAGTATCAGACTATGACCAAAGTCGGTTAGAGACTGGTCATGTCACAAGACCGCGATTTCAGACCACAAGACTCATCGTCACCGTTATATGTATGAAGTACAATCCTCACTGCTCCAGCGCCAAATCTAGCGCATAACTCACAACTCAAGAGGCCTGTTGGCTCTGCAGAAAATCGCACCAAAACGTCACGATCTGAACTGGTTTATGTTGTTACTACTGGTCTTAAAGTAGCTCTCCTGTTGAGGCAACTCTGATTGAGTGATTTGATGGTTGTTTAACTGATTACTATTGCTTCAGCGCCAAGTCGAGCGCATCTCTGGCATTTCTCCGCGTCATCCGTCTCGTTCGCATCTTCAAGCTCACCAAGCACTCAGTCGGTCTTCAGGTAATAACACCGGTCTTTTTATTGCGCTTAACGCAACGCCTATAGGCCTAGGCCTTACGTGGGATGAAATTAAAACAAAAGTTAAATAAAATCGAATACGATAAACCGAAGGATGTGTGTAGGCCTACAAAGCGACAGAACTGGACTGAAATAGTAGTTCGGTTGCATTGCACATACTGTACAAAACGAACGAACTGGCAGTTCTGTTTATACTATTTTTATTCAGTTTATTTTGTTCACTTTGTACGAGCCTTAAAACTTGAAACTTTGTTTCAGCTTTATCGCACACGTAGCGACGCCTTACCTGCAAATCCACCGAGGCGGAAAAATGTTTTCGCCAAGAAAAGTAAAGTTAAATGTCCCGAAACTTGGGGCAAATTGTCATTGTTATACGTCGTAAATCATGAAACACTCGCCCAATTTTTCGACGACCTTGTTTACGATTTTTTGGAACGATTTTAACTTGTATAAAATATTACAGTCAGAAAGTTGTGGCGCGTGTCCTCTCTCCGCTTTCGGCGCTATCTATCTTGATGAAAGCTGAATTTTCCACGTAGAAAGCTGACGAATGCGAGATGCAAGCGATATGACACTAGCACGTGACAATAATAATAATAACATTGGTTCCCTGCGTAATAGGGTCCATCCATTCAGCTCCGAGTTTCGCAAGATTGTCAAATACAGTGGCGTAGCCGGAAATGTGAACTGGGAACCTTTTTCCCTTTTTTCTGTTTTTTTCCCTTTCTTTTCTCTTTTCTTTCCTTTCCCTTCTTCTCGTTTTTTTCTTTACTCCCCGTTCTTTCCTTCTTTTCCTTTCCTTAAAAGTAAAACCTTTACATTTTAGCCACGAACTCTGGGGGATCGCTGTGAGCTCCCTGGTGGAGTCTGGGGCGGAGCTCCATTCGAAATCAAATTCGGTGCAATTATAGCTTTTAAAAACGAGATCTGGTGGCAACAATTTTAATTATTTTTCTGAGTCCCTATTATCTGTTTTTAAGTTTTTAACAAACGTTAGAGATTGGGACCTAAGCCCGCTGAGGCCCCCTTGTCCACGCTGGTGGACAAATATGTGCGCGATCACTATGGATTGACGAACGTAGTTCAATTATGACACGTCAATTCGAACTGACACCAATACCATCAGCGATTGACTGATCGTGATCTGCTTGCGAAGTAGCCCAGGCCTCTTTTTCGCCTTTTTTCTTCGTTGCATTAAGTGCGCGCAGTTTATCATTCTGAGAATATTTTTTAACATGTGTTGCCATGAATTATCGTTTTCGTCAGAAAACTAAACTAAGTTAACACCGCTATCCAGTATTATTTCACAGTGACGGTTTTTCATGATTAATTTAGACCCACAACGTTTGCTGTTACGAAAAATCCGGTTTTGATTTTGGCCATAGACCAAACGTTGGTTTGATGCTAAAGTCTCAGCGAAAGTCAATCGCACCCAATGTCTCTTTCTGGGTAACGGTGCAATGATGGTGTTAAATATATAAAATTCGCAGTGCGCTTATTTCCGCGACTTAATCGACGCTTACACTGTAGGTGTCCACATATAAATAGATTTTCTACGTGCTTTGTCAGTCCACGTCGACGAAAGTTAGGCCATACGCTGTAAATGGTGGCTTAAAAACAACTGACTCCGACTCATTTTTTATCTAAAAATTTTTGCCAACATTTTTGGCTGATGGGCTTATACAGTACGTTCGAGACAATTTCGTTCTTTTGCTTTCTTTAGTTTGATATAAACGTTTTCATAAACTTTCTATTTTCGTAGTCGCTTTGGAACTTTATCTTTTAGCGGGGCTTATGACGATAACTTATTTCAACTCGTTCGAATACCCCGTTTACACGAATAAGCTGGCTCGACGAGCTGGCTATATGTTAACTGGACGAGCCAGTTCGATGTTTGCTCGATCGGGTAAACGGAGTATAACTGAAATGAACTGCAGTGAACTCGCCCATCAGTTCAGTTCATTTACGTCGTTTTGTGCGCGCTTTACGAATTCTTTCTGGAACTGAACTGAAGAACTGAGTGGGGGTGATTTTCTGGGACAGCGTATATACTATATTCTTGATCTATAGCTGGCTGGTTTAAGCTGCTGCTTTATAGGGTGTTTACACGATCCAGCAAACGTCCGGCATTAGCACGTGTGTTTTGAATACATTTGCTGGAAGTTTGCTGGACGTTTGCTGGATCGTGTAAACACCCCATTACGCTGACAGGCTGTCGATACTGATATATTGATTGGCCGGTACAGTATAGCCCTTGTCATGCCACATAATCACCCGGTAGCGACATATGTCAGGCGCGTACGGCTCGGAGTCTGTCATGGAAGTGACGTGTCTTGAGTGCTGATTGTGCGGGTTTATTGAAAATGTCGGACATGGAATTGCAGAACATGAAATTGACGGACCAAGTGACAGCGCATGAAATGGCAGGACATGAGCATACAGAACATGAAAATGCAAATCATAGAATTGCAGGACAAGAATTGAAATATATTGTATGTAAATCGATTACATTACAAAGCAATGTGCAATTTTTCAAAATCACCTAAGATACACAAGTCAGAGCAGCATCGTAAGTTGTATATTGTTTAGAATAGTATGAAATACATGACCGGCAATAGCCTATCTAATGTCACTTCATAGTTCAGAGACGATTAAATTGACCTAAAGTTAAAGTTAAAGCTAACCTAAACATTTGCCGCTTCAAAGCTTCGAAGCGCCATGTCTTGCAATTTTATGTTTTGCAATGTTATATCATGCAGTTTCGTGCCATGCAAATTGGTTTGTCATTTTTATTTTTAGAAACAGAAAAGACACCTGACAAACAGTCGTTCCAATAAATGCAGCAGCGGCCGCCGGAACTCAACAAAAAATACATTTAGAAGGGTTGCGTTCAGTAACTCTACTTCTATGTCAAAATGCGGCCACAATACATTAACGTTACAAATGGACAGACGAACAAAAAGACAGTCGGACAACGCGTGGTGTCAATACTGCTCTTTGCGCTATACGACCATCGAGCGGTAAAACAAATGTTCACACAAGACATTGAAACCGGTGAGGGCGAGTTGTTGCAGATTATTTTGGGTCCAGCGTGTAAAGGTTTTCGATCGATGACTTGGACATGTTCAGACGCTTGCTCCGAAGAACCGACAGACCGACGCTACAGTGCGTGACTTTCAACAGTAGGCCCAATGTGGTCTCTGTTCAGTGCACCACCCTGCAGTCGGTGTCCGACCGCGGTCGAGTCCATATGTCAGCGCTGTTTCAGCATAATGCGATTTCGTATGTCCTTGCTAAACGCCCAACTTGCATTGCCATTGTTATAATTTAGTTTTCGTGCTGTCTTTTTTGGTTTATTGTTATTCACGAATATGCTAAAAACGATATTCTACCAGTCATTTAACTTACAGTTTTACGACTCAATTCGAGTAGGCCTATTGCAAAACACGCTGTATTTGCCCGGTTGTCTCTAACGTTGATTTTATCGTCTTCAAATTTACGAGTTTCAACATTAGCGATCTTTTATGTAAGTAAGCAATTAAGTAAGTAGGCCTATTTTAATATGTATATACGCATTTGTCTATCATTGATGGATAATGTATTATGCAGGTATTGATACTGACGTTCAAGGCAAGCATGACTGGTCTCGGTTTATTCCTAGTGGCTCTGATCGTCTGCCTATTGGTCTATTCGAGCGCTATTTACTACGCCGAACTGGGTATACAGGGCTCGCAGATACACAGCATCCCCGACGCCTTCTGGTGGGCCATCATCACCATGACGACATTGGTTGCTATGACAACCGAAAAAAACATCGAGAATAATACGTTCGCCGCCGCCTTACTATAACAACGATCAGGCTGGGATACAGCGATTACGGTCATTTATAAAACAGCTACCTGTTGGTTCCTATGACAATGCTGAACTATGAAAATTAAATCACCATGACGACGGTTTCGATATAGATCAAGTAAGGAAAAGTGAGTAAAACGTGAACTTATATAGCGCATAGCATTAAAATTAACATTTAATGTATTGCAGGCAAAGTGCCCGTTGGTTGTCATGACAACGGTTGCCATGGAAACAGTATCACCATGACGACGGTGGGATACGGCGACAAGGTACCGGTGGGCGCGTTCGGAAAGGTGATTGGATCGGCCTGTGCGATCACCGGCGTTCTGACGCTGGCCATTCCGGTACCGATCATCACCGGACATTTCAACCGGTTCTATTCGCACAAAACCGGACGGGGTCGCTACGTCTGAGCGCGCGGGGTTATACGTTAGCATATAAAACTGTTGCAGAAATTTTGCCAAAAAAGGACTTGATAGCAAAAGACTTTCTATCAATGCGGTTGTGTTTTTGCCCCAGTGTGTATTTTATTCTTTCATTCATTTTATTACCCGCGGGCAGTATCTGGCCTTGATCAAAATTGACAATCTTGTTGTAATTTTTCTGGACCAGACAGCATGCTCGATGTTATAACCGGCTACGGTGTTGAGTAGGATAAGTCAATGTTGTATGCTCCAAACGGTGGTTTATCGTAACGACAAAAGTTCTTCCCGAGCCACAAAACCCATACAGCGGTGCTGATCTCCGTTTCTTTAGCCCTCAGATAGACCCCAGTTTACACTGCGAGACCACGGATACGGGGCTAGTGCATCACGCGGTGTGCCCGTTTACGTCCTTATAGCTTTCGCTGATACTGCAGATCGCGCCTACCCACAGAGGGATGGCCAGACTGAGTTGACCCGGTTTAACCGTGGTTTAACCGTCACTTATTCTACACTGGCCGACAGTCGGTCGTGTGACCTACACTGTCGTTCGTTTGGTCACACATGACCGCGCCGGTAGGTTATCAATACGTTTTATCCCACTGTAGACAGTCTGGTAAACACAGCCAATGTGCATGCGTCAGATAGGTCACAGACGGCATTACTGGGACGGGTCAGGGGTCACTGCGTGTCTATTCTACGGGCAGGTAAATCTCGGTATGTAACTATCCAACCGCGTCGACTCGGTCTCCTACCCTTTCTGGGACAATAAAATAAGTATTGGCTATCAAGCTGAGTAGCAACAGGAAAACTATATTGTCGGCCCAGTGCCGACGTAATTGTACGGCCATCCGCCTGACTCTTTCCCTTCATGCTGAAAATTGGCACGCAGTTCTGTTTTTAGTTTTAGTGATTACCATTTTTTTCTGTTATATTTCTTGATTTTGGGCAGCGTTTTATTTTTTTTTATGTTTTACACTATACGACTTAGTGTAGTTCTATTTCTGTTTTTTTTTTATTTTTTTTTCATTTAAAACGTTTCCGTTATCCTCAGCTTGTCTGCTATATTAAACTGACAGTTTTCAAGTGCGAAGCCGTATTGTATAGTGTTGTAACTGCTGCCGATCCATCCAGTTATCACTTGACTTGACTTTCAAGATTTAATGCTTCGTCGACGATGACGAAGTCTTCTCGTGCTGGCAGCCCAGGTTTAGAACAGTGTTTCTCCATACGTTTCGATCTCCGGCAAGTTTTGTAGCTTCTATGATTGATATTCCTATGTCAGTACTCAGTACTAAGTCCAGTCATGTTTTATGTTATTCGTCCACTTTTTGCCTCTTGTTCGACGACTTGTTCTCAAGTAAGTAAGTACTTACTTAAGATGACATAATAAGCGGCGGCGCATTTTAACAGTTAGCCACAATGCGTCGCGATCTCAACACCCAAACAAAATGTTTTAGCAGCCTCTTAAATTGTTTAAAGATTAATATCAGTTTGTCGCAAATGAGCTAGAAGTGGATCGATATTTATCGCAGTCCGTACACCTCCAGTGGTGGTCCAGACATCAGCAGCTGATTGACTGCGGGCTTTGCGTCCGTGTCGTATTTTATACCCCGTATACACGATCGAGCAAACATCCAGCAAACGTCGAGTAAAATAAAAGTATTCAAAATACACGCGGTAATTGTTCGACGTCTGCTCGATGTTTGCTCAATGTCTGCTCGATCGTGTAAACGGGGTATCAGCCGGCCCTTCGCCGCCTGTGGAATGGATTGTAGAAACTGTACGGTACGGTTGAATGAGGTCCCACAAGACCGACTCTCGTCGTTAATTTTTGTCCGCTCATCGATTACGCCAACGACAACGACTTGAAGCAAACTGATTGCTCTTCCGTATCATCGTTCCGCTCCGCTTTAGAGCGGCGTAGCCATTGAGAAGTGCTTGTGTCTGTTAATAAACCAGACCACCAGACGTCAAATCACGAGCTGCTCAGCATATACAGGCTTAATAATGTGAGCCCAAAGTTGTAGTTCGATTTTAATTTATGTTGTTAATTTTATCTCAGTGTTGTCTTTCTATATATGTGCCAAACAATATTGCCCAAGACAGACGAATTATACCGAAGTAAAACAAATAAAGTCCAAACCGATAAGCTTGAAAATACGTTGAAACTCTGTCAAAAATATTTTAAGTAGAATATGTTGTTTCAAAAAATAACTAAAATACGAAATCAATATCACAACATATTAATAAATAACTGTTTTGAACCTGTGTTGTTAAATAACAATAATGCTGTTTGTTCGTTAAGAAAAAAATGTATTTTTGCACACTTTACATATTCGGTACATCTACACAGAATACATAAGATGTAGGCTAACTGTGGTGTTTTGTATTCCGTTGCAACAAAAGCTGAAAACATGCGCACTTTGTGACGCCAAATAAATTTGCACGTTTTGTCGACTGTGATTGTCAGTAACTGTAGTCGTTCTCACTCACTCGTTCTTGTTTCGTCAAATCTGAGATATGGCGGTCCGTAAGGTCTATTCGTATAGGGCTAATGTCGGCAGGAATATCAATCACCTGCTTATATACGGCAATCCCTACTCGGCTGGAGACCGTGACGAAAAACGCGGAACAAATCGGCGTGTTATTCTTAGTGGTGATCCCAAATTTTGTCCCAAATTTTGTCCCCCTCGCTCTGCCCCATTGCTCCACACTCTTGTTACGGCTTTCACGTCTGTTATGAAGCACAATGACTGCAAAAATTCTAGCTTTGATAGTTTAGAAGGATATTTCCCGAAAATTTTAACAGTCACCTGACCTAGGCCACGCCTTTTATCAAAACAGAATATTTTTTCGTTTTTGACATTTGCTCGTATATGGTTGCGGTGTACCAAATTTGAAGTTACTACTTTTGGTACTTCCGAAAATATATATTCCAGCTGAGTATAGCTATTCCCGGAAGTTTCAGAGTCACGTGACTTAGCCGCACTTATTTTCAGGTGGAAAAAATGTTAATATATTATACTGTTAAAATTTGCCGAAAATGTCGATCAGTGTCGAAAATCATTGTATCTCCTGATCCGAAATAATGTGTGTCTATCAGCACCCTCAGTCCTTCTGTCATTCCTCGTGGGTTTTAGTCTTCGCCACATCGCTTGCTTTCACGCATTCGTCAATCGTCACGATGCGCAACGACTGAACCGTGACGAAGCAAAGTCATCAATCAGAAAGTCTTCTACTAAACTAAACCGAGCTCGGTCAAACAATCAATCAGCAAATCGGTCATTAAATCGAAACTCATCTACACTCTGTCTCAAAAAAACCCGGACCCCTGCTACCTTTTGCATTAACTCCAACAGTCCTGGTTCAATAGCAATAGATTTTGACAAAAATAATCGTCAGAGAATCAGCACTTCATAGCATGTGTTACTTTGCGAGAAATTTTAAGAACAGAGTACCAGCTAAGGTTTTCCTGTGGCACCAACAGTAGAGGCAACTGCACTGCAGTACTCCAACGAACCAACAACGTCAGTTACGAAGTCATTAAATGTTATAACGCCAACGTTTGAAGTTGAACGAACCGTTGATTAGCAACATCATAGTCAGAAGTTACAGCAGATGTTCAAAGTGCTGTTTCTTTACTCGAACACAGGCCCGGAGACGTCTTCTTCATTCGTCGATTGCGTCATCGACAACGGTCTGCCGTAGGCCAGACCAGACCTTCACCAAGCGCTGCTTCAGTTCATCCACATCTAACCTAAGCTGGTACCCCGTTTTAGGAAATATCGTAAGCCCGTAACACACTACGATATTGAGTACCTTTTGACGATTTTCTCAGCTAATCATTATTAGTATTAGGCACAGTTTGTTGGAGTTATTTCAAAACGTAATAGGGGTCCGGTTTTTTTGAGACACAGTGTATATAGCTCAATTATAATGTCGCAGCTCACGACACTTGCTTTTCGGCGACAGCGTGTTTGCTGTTTTCAACTAGAAATTTGGGGCAAAGCCCAACGTGAGTCCGCCCGCCCCCTAAGTCCGATTGGGGGAAATTGAGGGGGGTAAAGAGGGGGGAGAATTTCCCCGGCATCAAAGTCACGTGGCCAGAACTCAAATGCATTGGTATACGCCGAACGCGCTTTGTCGACTTAGGGTAGATCAACATTAGCGCTTATAACTTTTTTCGTAGTGGACGGAATTTCACAAAATATTTTTTGTTCAACGCCGAAAGGATCGCTCTCGTCAACGCCGTTTAGATTATGTCGTTATCTTCATCGGTTCCAGAGATATTTGCGCTCAAACTCGAAAGTTGTAAATCGAACCGATTTTTAAACGTTTTTTGCC
>Ga0209367_1001371_pt1 | contig 29659 bp, 17 predicted proteins | sample WorMetLIZISLAND2_FD_187412 | JGI IMG/M metagenome (GOLD analysis project Ga0209367, IMG submission 187412) | Marine gutless worms symbiont microbial communities from Max Planck institute for Marine Microbiology, Germany - Olavius geniculatus... ...
TCTGTGACCGATGGCGCTACGTCAATGTCATCATTCTGTTCATAATAACACACACACGACACACGGACAGTGCCCTTGCGCCCGCGCTGTACGCATAGCTCTAGGTGTCTACGGCACTATTGTCGTGTGTCCTTTCGTCGTCTGTTCCGTAGCGGATATATTGTGGCTAAACGGCAAGTCGTAGGAAGGTCGGAAATAGTACAATCGGATGTGGCCGAAGTTACTATTAATTACTATTAGGAAGTGGCATACACCCTGTCGAATGAGATAAAAAATAATCGACCTTGGGCTTTCTTGTAATTTATAACATGACATTAGCGTATACTGAGACCCGACCTACCGATGGCTTCCTGGAAAATTTCAAATGGCTGTAATATCTTTGCAAGAGTTTGTCCGATTCCCTTCGTGTTTGGGGCTAAGGTATAGGGGTTTTAGGGACGGCGGATAAAATGCCGCATATATTCAGAGTATGCAGGGTGGACCACAACTGACACCTTTTAGTGAGCTTACTTCCTTGTCGGATGTGTTATATTTAAAGTTTTTATTTACTCAGTTATTATTTTTACTAAACGACGCCGTTCGTCTTATGCCGACGTAAACAAGCTCTGCTTTTATGCGAATAAATTGTGATTTCGTCACGACTGTTGAATAAACTAGCGAAAAACGTTACCGCAAGCTAGGTTTAACCGTTGTTCGGTGAGCTAATATACTGACAATGCCCGGCACGCTCGACAACTAGATGGACGACCGCATATCATGTCAACACTCGGCGCCGCGGCTATCTTTTCCTGTTTACCACAGAACACGATCTACGGCTGCTTCCGAGTGGCAGAATGTGTCCCTAGAGTGGAGTGACGACGGCGTGATTCATGCAGAACTCTGTGGCGGCATTTTCTATTGGGTTGATTCGTGACCCGTGAACAATGCGCAGTACACCGTGTCCGGAAAAAGGAAGTTTCACTATTTATCGTTCAGTATATCGTCACCGCATTGAAAATTATTGCGTACAATAATATCATTTGCTTTTGCTTACAAACATCAAAAACGTATCTAAGACCAGGTGAGATAGAGACTTCGGGTCTTCACCGTATGATAGCATATTGTCTCTAGTATTTCGTGACAAAATTTCATGCCGTGAAATTAATACGTAACGTATTTATTCAAAAAAATTCAAAAAATTACAATGGCGCCTATGGGAAAAATTAAACAATTATTTAAACAGCCATAACTTTGGTTGTGTATAAGATAGAGTAGTAATTTTCAGTTCTAGGGTATTGTTTTCGGGGATGGCCTATCTAACAGTGTCATTCAAATTTACCCCCAGACACTTCCTGATTGCCATGGCAACGAAATTTGGGACAAAATGAGCTATAACTCGGCTTCTGCTAGAGATATCTGCGAGATCTTTGAGTTTATAGGGGAGTTTTCGGGATTAAGCCATCGAATACTGCCAACAAAATTTTACCCCAACCGACCCTTGTTGTCATGTCAACGAAAATTAAGACAAAAAGCTATAATTTTTAGAAAATATAGAATTTTTGTGATTTTGTGCGGTTTTGGCTGCAGAAGAGTAAAGTGCGACAAAATAGATGGAGATAAACCGATATTAGCTGCGAACAGAAACTGCCATTTAGCTCTAGCGCGTCTCATGAGCATTAGCTCAGATTTCTTGTTTTAGCCAGCGAAGCTGATCTGCCCACAACATGTTTTACTAAGATACCTGTATAGCATATCGTATATCGAGCGAAGGTCAATGACGCACAGTACTTTGAACACTGATCTAAAATATTTGCATGCCTTGGTCAATAATGTGACTAAGTACACTGACCATTTTAAGCCTATCTGCCTGTCTGTCTGAACAGTTTTTTGTTGTCTTTCTTCTTGTCGGTTTAGCTTCACACTATTTAGGCCTCGTACATACGGTAAGTAAAATGCGCCTAGATTGTACCAAATATAGCCTACAAAATGTTATAAAAATTGGCCTAAAACTGATAGTCTATTGGTGGTACAGTCCTTACTACTAGGTGGCGTGGGTAACTAAAAATAAATTCACATAGCGCTAGGACGTGAAAACCTTAAATGTGATGACAGTATAAGCTTATAGCAAACACACTTTTCGTTTAAAGCAACTATCATTAATTTGATGACCATGGGCGGGTCATGGGCTCAGTGGTTATTTAGCGATTTTATCGATTACGAATTTTTCGTTTCGTCGCATTTAATTATAATTTTTTTCAAGTGTTTGTCTGGATTTTGGCATCTTTCGAAGCAACGCAGTGCAATTTAGCCAACACCGCTATACACGGCAGCCAATTCGTCATTTTCCTGGTTATTGTTCGAGGTTGCTGTCAGCCATTTCAGGCAGTCTATAAGCGGGTCACATCTCGTATAGTCAGTTATTATTAACATTATTATGTCACGAAATGGTTTTCTTGTGTGCTGATGTGCCGTTAAGAAACTAGTCACTTAGTCATTTTGTTTAGTGTTAGCTTGGTTTGGGAGCATGTCACATGACAGATACGAAGCCTTGGGTCATATTCAGGATAGATCGTAAACCGACGTCGAACGTTTGTCAGTAGGCCGTTTCCTGTGGTTTTCATCAACACAATGCACGCAACCCATATCTGTTTAAGTAAGTAAGTAAGTAATCTCTAAATACTAGATACCACACAGCTGAAGTGGATAAGCGAGTACGCAGTACGAGAAAACATCAGCTGGTCCTTTGTTCTTAATATTTTTGCAAAGTAACAAGAGTATAGTATGGCTATATAACTATTTTTTGTACTCAAATTTGTTAATATTTGATCGGGATCGTTGGAAAAAATGTAACAAGCGATTGGTTTTTTGAGACACAGTGTACAATAATGTAGCCTACATAATGGAACGAATTTAAAACAATTTTTAAAAAAGTCCACATTCTAGCGTTAAGTCAATAACATCCAAGTATAGCCTAAATGTAGCAACATGAGAAAAAGAACGATGAATAGTTTACTTAACTTACAAAACTGACAAAATCTGACCGAACTAATAAAAATCTGAATGATACAATGTTTGTTGTTCGAATCTGTTGTCAACAGATATTCTGGTGAAGTGTAACGATGGCGTCTCGAGTCTGCCTGATGGTATCAGCCGCTGTAGCAGCATCGTTTTTATTCATCGTCGGTCTCATTATCGGATACTTCGCTCGTCATCAGTCGTCATATCAATCGACACAATGTCTCGCTACCGGTGACCTAGCAGTGGCAAAGATCTTTAAAGATGCTACTCCGGGTATCACTCAGCGTATCATCGCTCTATCCAGTGCCGACAGCATCTCTCAGTTTCACCGGTGTATACTTTTCACATCACTGTGTATCTAGTCTAAGTCATAAATGTTAAAATCATTGGTTTGCAAGAAAAAAAACATAAAAAACATGTTTATTCACTTTTATAAAAACATTATAAAAATATGCATAAAACATTAAACTGCAGATGTTTCCAATCACTACTTTTTTGCCATTATACACGCGAAGAATATCTAACTCAGATAATTAAAAACAAAAACCTACCATTTGTAAAGACTAAAAACCGGGATGTACTATATGTACAGATCAAAAACAGCTGAACGCAATTTGCCCATGAGATATAAATTATATTTGTAATTTTGTACGTTTATGTTTTAACAAGAACAAAAAACACGACATTAAAAAGCACAAAAAAATTCAAAAAAATATTTTAAAAAATTCAAAAAAAATATTTTTAAAAAGTAAAAAAAAATTTGGTAAAAACAAAAAACATGTTTTTTTAACTTTTATAAAAAAACATTTAAAAAATGTTTTTTTAAATTTTTTAAATTTAAATATTCGCCTCCGCGATCTGTGACCGATGGCGCTACGTCAATGTCATCATTCTGTTCATAATAACACACACACGACACACGGACAGTGCCCTTGCGCCCGCGCTGTACGCATAGCCCTAGGTGTCTACGGCACTATTGTCGTGTGTCCTTTCGTCGTCTGTTCCGTAGCGGATCGTTTTTCGTCGTTTTAAAAAAACATTAAAAATGTTTTTACATCTATGGTCTAAGTCTTGTTACATGCGGCTGCTCTGTTGATCACTACGTATTTGTACGTGCTGTCGTTTTTTATTCTTAAATAAATACATGAAATACGAGTGGTATTTGTATTACGCGATCTTAAAGGTTGGTTTTTGGTGTCTGAATTTGACTTTACGTTCTGCAACGTTAAAAATAGCAGGGCAGAAAGTTAAAATTTTCTACCAGACAGTGCAAATTTTCGACGGGGAAGATTACGGGTGCCCAAAATTTTAATTTCGGCCCCAAATTTCCGCATAATGTGGGTTAATAGTTTAGATTTTTGCAGTTTAGGATTAATAAAAATGTTTTGACAAAAATATTCTCAGACAATCTTCTAACAGTCCAAAATTTAGATAAGGGGAGCAGTTGCTTCTTTTGCCCTTTTCCCATCTGCCACAATACCACTGTTAACGTATGCTGTGTTTATATACACCGTGGTTTATAAAAACGTCTCACATTTATTTTTGAATAGCTTCGTGAAACTTTGGCCGATTTTAGTAATTTTTGGCACGCGACATCAAAAAAACTCGACGCAAGTGACATAGTTTTGGCCACCTCACTTTAATACTGTCGCTACGCTACCATGTGAAATGCAGAAGTCGTAGTTTGGCCATTTACAACAATAAATTCATACTAAATAGCGCACGCGTCGGCTCAGAAATGAACCCTTTGGGACCCATAAGAAGGCAGCCTAGTTACAGTGACTACTGACTGCGAAATTAAAGTTAGTTTCTGTAAACTGGATTAGTGCATGATCAGACTTTGGTTTGATTTCATTGTTTTATTAGGAAAATGTGGCAAACCATTTGCCACTGGGCCTCATCCTATTGACATGTGGCAATATCGTAGCCAATGGGTCACTGGACCAATCGCAAAAACGTGGCCATTGAGTTTCAAGTCCCCCTAGTTTTCACTAGCAAATATAATGCCACTGGGCCACTAGTGCTAACCTCTAGAGAATTACAACTACACTAATATGTGGCAAAAATGTCACCACTGGGCCTAAAGTCCCTCTATAGTTTTACTGGCAAGGTTATTGCCATTGGGCCTCAGAGGGTTCTGAAAAGCAACAAACACGATTGACAACTGTTGCATCTCAAAAAGTCACACGTGTCACATCACATTTTCTTTATTACAGCTTGTACTCAAAATGTCCTCCACCAGCGCGAATGCAACCGGCAAACCTTCACACCACTCGCAAACAGCAGGCTCAACAACTTGCATTTCACAAGGTAGTGTAGCGACAGTATTAAAATGAGGTGGCCAAAACTACAGTTTCTTACGTCGCGTTTTTTCTGATGTTGCACACCGAAAATTATTTAAAAATCGGCCCATGCTGTACGGAGCTGTTCAAAAAATAACAGTGGCACGTGTCTTATTAATCACGGGGTAGGTGCGTGCAAAGCGACAGAAATGATATAAACGCCGGAGAGCGCGGCTTTCATGTTACGATATTTCATTTATGTCGGCCTGCGCGCATCTTAATAATGTTGCCATGCAGACGGTTTACTCGCTATCCCCACCTGGCGAGTACGGAAGGCGACGAACGTTTAGCCGGGGAGATCTACAGCACCTGGGTACGACAGTGTCTGGACTTCGTCACCAACGACACGTACGACGTACTCCTGTCGTACCCTAACCGCTCGGACCCGAGCTACGTACGTCTGCTAGACGCTGCCACCGGCAATGAAGTCTATCGAAGTCAGGTGTTCGAGAACATTCTTAGCTCCGATCAGAATCATTCTGATGTTGTTCCACCCTTCAACGCTTACTCGCCGCCTGGCCACATTAGTGTGAGTAAGATTATTTCCTGATCTACTCACTTTTTCTATTGCTCACTATAGTGTTTGTAGTGTTATAAGTGCACATAATTTTACTTTACTCCCGGGATTCGGGATCGGCGAAAACGGCCGGGATCCCGCAAATTGGTATCCGGGCCAAAATTGCAATTCCTGTAAGGCCCTACGTCAGGGCGAAGAAACTGTACTGGATTATATTATTATATAAACTGAAAAATAAACATGGGACCAAAAAAAATTGGCGTTAAAAGGTATCGCCGCAACCCTGACATTAAGTCAAGGAAACTTTGTGTATCGTTTTAGTCGTAACTTGCAGAGTTGCAGTGCAAATTTCTACTGGGTGGGGTACTTACCTGTCGATTCCACTCAGAATCAGATATCTTTTTCTGTGACAAAAAAAAACTCCGCCCCAGTGTCTAATACAATGTTAGGCATACTTGGGGCAACACTGCAAGTGTTACTGCTAAATAAGAACTCATTTCGTTTTGCGACTTTATCACGAGTGTGGCAGAACAGACGGACGGTCGGACCACGTTACGGTAACATTTATCACAAAACACGGTTTGACTGGCGCGTAAAACTGACGCTGTTTACACCGTGTGAAGGGCCGGCAGCTAGTTTATGTGAACTACGGACGCATTGAAGACTACGAAAGACTCACGAGACAGTTGGGTGTTGACATCAAGGGCACAATTGCCATTGCTCGATATGGACACATCTTTAGAGGAGACAAGGCACGTACGCCTCGTACTCTGTAACTTATTTAAACTCGACCAGCGCTTATCGAGCATTTATCGAGCTGGCTTGATGTGTGCTTGATGTGAGCTTGTCGAAAAAGCTCGACGAATGTGTACAATATCAAACATATCTAATAAGTCAAGCACTGATCAAGCTGTTTCGACAAGCACTCACCAGACAAGCATCGATCATTAATCAAGACAGCTCAATTGAAAAAATAATTAACATTGTTGCCACCAGATCTCATCTTTTCAAGCTAAAATGCACCGAATTTGATTTCGGCTGAGGCTTCACCCCAGACCCCACTGGGAAGCTCACAGCACTATCCCAGACCCCGAGCTGGATTTTAGGGAGGGGGTCATATTTCTAAGGGAAGAGAGGGGAGGGAAAGAGAAGAGAACATAGATAATAGGGGAGAGAAAAAGGAGAGAAGAAACGAAAGGGGGAAGGGGAGGGAAGGGAAAAGGGAAGGGAAACAAGCTTCCCCATTGAAATTTCTGGCTATGCCACTGCTAGCTTTATCGTGTAAACGGGGTATTAGGCTTGTGCTGTCTTTTAGGCCTATTTATAATTAACTCAAGATGCAGACCCACCGACTAGATTTGTGCTGTCATTCGGCGAATAAAACTCATCTCATATATATATACCTAAAACTTTTTAGGGCGTGCACTGCGCACCTACGTGTGAAACTGAACAAAAGTGTAAAATTCTAATCATGCCGTATAACCGTATGAATAGCCGCTAGTTTATTACTAGATGCTGTTACAAGTTAAAGATTAAAAGTCGTTTATATAGCTTTTCATGGGAAACCCGTAGCAAAACTACGGAGCGTCACCTGCCATAATGGGATCACACAGCTACCTGTCACCCGACACAGATGAACGCGCAGCGCGTTGACCCCCAGCCAGAGAGGTCGGTGCTTGATTTACCTACCTCAAGGAGATAGAAAGCTGAGTAAGACAACTTCAGGACGAAAACCTTAAATGCCTGAAATGCTCGGCAGGCAGCTGTATGCTGTTGGCATCGGGTATTCTGTATCAATAGTCAATCGCTGACATCGCCGTCCAAACACATACTTTCATCCCATCTCAGGTTTAGTCAGTCTGTATGTGGTCGCATTCGGATTGATATTTATTCAGTGTTTGGCCACTGTTCATTTAAATGGCTATATATCGATATATACACCGTTTTTTTGGCTTTAGATCGTAAATAAATGGCGTAGGCCTATTTGTTACACTTGCCTGACAGCCTTTCTGATCACGTTTCTGCGCCGGATTTTTAAGGCAACAAGCAACAAGCACCAGTCGCAGACTTTTACACGGATTTGGTTTCTGAAGCAGAGTTTTTCACATCATACAATATACATGTATGCTGCTTAATACTAAGGACTAAAAAGTTTAAGTTTCTTCGGGAAGCGTGTGTCTTTTTAGCTTAAAAGGTTAATATGGTTGTAGTGTAGGCCTACATTGAAAACCGGACACAAAATTACAATCCAGGAAAAGCATCATAATACACCATTCTGTTTCTACAAATTACAGCAAAACTCAAAAACAACATAATTAAAATAGTTATAATGTAGCTGGAATTGCAGCGCAAATAAAAGCCCTTTGAATGAACTTAATAATTTATGTTTTTAGAACCAATTTTTAGCCGTAATCGAAGATCTTTGCCAGATATACACCGATATTTACACTAGGCTATACTTTCTCAGCTATAACCCGTTTACACGATCAAGCAAACATGAAGCAACCATCAAGCAAATGTATTCAAAATACATGTGCACGACGTCTGCTCTAATTGCTTAATGTTTGCTTGACGTTTGCTTCATCGTGTTAACGGGGTATTACTCAGCAAAACAATAATTGTCACGCACCGCAAACGAGTCGCGCTAAATATTAAATAGATTTTTCCAGTTATGTTCGATATGTACATCGCAGAAGACACGCAGTTAATAGCGTATCGTCTGACGCCACCAAATTATTGTCTCTGGACCAAACCCCACTCCTGTCTGTAAACATTCATCAAAATTTGTTCATCATAATTTTCTGAATGATCAAGGGGACAAACACAAGGACGGACAAACATGAAATATAACCTCCCTCTTCAGCGCAGTAATATTAAAGTACGCTCGTAATTTGGTATAAAGCGGAATCACTTTTTGTTTGTACTCGCCTGCCAACATCTAAAACGGCCAAAGGAAAATGCGCGAACGCAACAGACGACAGATTACAGACTGGCAGACCACGATACGAAAAAAAGTGTAGCAATGGGCGGAAATAGGGTTACGCGGAATCGCTCGCCCTGCCAAAAGCGATTTCGCCTAATACATCGGTAAATAGTCAGTAAGCAAGAACTGGCGTGAGCAGAATTGTTGTTGAGTCAAAAGCCAACAGCAGCAGCACCATTAATATGGTATCGGGGCGTTTCGCCCCTTTGAAGTTTCGCCCTCTTCGCCCACAAGACGTTTCGTTCCCAGGACGTTTTGCCCCCTTCGCCGTCCGTTCAATTTTGCCGTCGTACAGTTTTGTAGTGGACAAAACGTCCAACTGGCGAAACGACAATGGAACGAAACGTCAAAGGGGGAGCGTCCGTAATTCATCATCAATATCAACGGTCAACAATCAACAATGTCGCAGTCACACCGCGCGATGCCGGTGGCTCTGTACAGCGTTGCTGTGGTGGGCGGAATCATCGAGGCTGTTGCTAAGCAACGGGCTGTTGCCTAGCGACGGTTTACAGGTGTACTGGTTGACGACGCGCGAGCACTCTTTGCAGGTGACGTGACAGCACCAGCTGAATCTGCAATCGCACTTCTCGACTTTCTCAACCCGCGTGGTGTCGTAGCCACGCCCACAGCACATGACGTCACAGCCGTCCGAGCCCGCCGAAGACTTATGACACTGTCGCCCGGCCGTACCCAGCGAACCTACACCCACACACACCCCCACAAACTGCGGCCAATATACTGATATTAATAAATAATACATCAATCAATTACAACCAACTTCATGTCTAACATGCCGCATGAAAGAAAAAAGCATACACAATAAAAAAGAAAAGCAAAACACTACCCCGCTAACACAACGACGATGGCTTGACGAGCGCACGACGAGCTGGTCCAACTGTGCTAGAGCGAAAGCCGGCCTTATAAATGTTGATTCTGACGAAAAAAGTTTAAAAGCGATGACTTCTACTCATTGTTTCTCTGCAGCTCAAGACTGTAAATGTGTGAAAAATCACGTCAGAACAGAGGTGTCATGGATTTGAAAAAGTACGCGAGGCAGACAGTTGTCATTTCCACAAAAAAATCATGCAGTTTTTTTTACAGCAAAACATTATGGGCGTTCAAAGTTCTAACTTTGTTTCCGAATTTTTCCGAAATATGAAATATGGGTATTTTAGTCTAAAATTTTGCATTTAAACGAAAATTGTTCGACAATAAAGACAATTTTTGACGATTTTTTAGAGCCCAATGGATATTGAGTTGGTAACTGTAACCTCTGCCTTCTTCCTTTGCCACTATGCCACTAGTGGATAGAAGGCTGAATTCACCTTGGTGTTGGTTATATGATTTATCTGTCCGCAGCGACAGTCACCCATCCATGTATAGTAACCTCTGGATAGCAGTTCTACCAGGAGTGGAACGAACCATAGATGTAAAAACATTTTTAAATTTTCAAAATGTATTTGTGTTTTGACGTCACAGCCGTCCGAGCCCGCCGAAGACTTGTTTTTTTGTTTTTGTTGAAACATAAACGTACAAAATGACAAACATGATTTATTTCTCATGGACAAATTGTGTTAAGCTGTTTTCGATATGCACATTCAGTACATTCCGGTTTTTAGTTTTTAAAAATGGTAAGTTATTTTTCTAATTATCTGAGTTAGATATTCTTTGCGTGCATAATGGCGAAAAAGTAGCGTTTGGAAACATCTGCAGTTTAATGTTTTTATGCATGTTTTATAATGTTTTTATAAAAGTTTAAAAACATGTTTTTTTATGTTTTTCATTTGCAAATCAATGTTTTTAACATCTATGGAACGAACGACCTGGCTATCTCAAGTCCACGTCTTAACTCTCAGACTGCCCGACCGCCCAAAACTCTGATCTCACGGGAAATGAAAAGACGAACCGGTACGCGGGTCGTACTCGCAGAAGTCGGGCGACTGTTCGAGATAAATGAGATCGCGTCGCGTCGGCTTCTTGTGCGCGCGATTGGCGACGACCAGTCGGTTGGCGTCCTGTGCGACCTGGACGCGCGTCGCGCCGTCGTAACGGCGTCGCAAACTGGTCGCGACCAGTCGAAACTGCTGAATGGCCAACCAGCAGGTGCGCGTGCTGCAAGTTCCACTCATGCCGTGACATTTGCACTGCAGCTTCATCTGACGACGCACCGCCTGCAGCATATATACAGATCATAGCGAAAATATTAGTGTTTAAAGTTTTTCAAAGGTATAGTTCTTCATGGGAAACCCATTGCAGAACTACGGAGCGTCGCCTGCTATATGGCATCATACAGTGTGACACAGGTGAACGCGCCCTGCCTTAACCCCAGGCAAGCCGGCACTCGATTTACCTACCCCCGAGGGATGGAAGGCTGAGTTGACTTTGGTGTTAGCCATATACCGAGATGGTTTACCTGTCTGAAGACAATACGCACCCAGATAGTAATCACTCGATGGCAGCTCAACCGGGAGTCGGCCCTCGCGATCGTAAATCCAACGTTCTAACCGTTACAAAACCGAACCATCAACGCATACGTTCATACTATCAAGAAACACGATATAGTAGACAGACCATTAAGTCATCACGCAATATGCCAATTAGGCCCTACAAGATGACCTATATAAGTCATAAACGAAAGCTGACGAAACTTTTGAGAGAATATTCAGCCGAAAATTATGCGATCTACGTAAAAGTTGTGAAAAAAACTGACGAAACAGTTACAGCGGACTAGTAACTAAGTTGGTGAATGAAGAAAAATATATATAGTGGATACACGAAAAAAATGTCGCTCGGCGACGATCGCCGCGACCGGTTGCTAATACGATCGCCTGTCGACGGTTTTTGTTGCCGTAACCGGTCGCCGCGTTGGTTGCCTCATGTATTTACTAATGGCAACCGGTAGCATCGACGATCGCCCCGTGTGTTCGTTGCAATAAGAAGATGTTGGTGAAAATCTTTAGTAAAATTTCTTGAAAGTTTCGTAAATCGGGCAAGAAGGCTCGTACAGAGTGACGTAACTGAACTGAACTGATATGGTTTAATTTTTAACGAACTGACCAATGCGCAAGCAGTAATGCATTACAGTAGGCACCGTCTGGCGTACACGACTAAGCGCGTGCGCTTCAACCAATGACCAATGGACTCGCCCTACTCGCCGATTGGTCAGTTCGTCAAAAACTAAACTGTGTCAGTTCAGTTCAGTTGCTACGCTCTGCACGCGCTTTAACTCTTGTAAAGCAGTAATTAGTAAAGTTGTTCAAGGGCGTCTACAGCATATAAGCTTGAAGCAAATGCTCCAAGAAAAAATAGAAGAAGGTTTTTTGGAATATTGGGGGAGTTGAATATTATAATTCTGCATTTCTGATATATTTACGATATCTTGCATTCAGAAGTGTCCTGTGACGCTTAGAATGCACCAAAGTCGTATCCTTCCCCATTCTCCGCCCCTCTCGACGCCTATACGGCGCCTCGCTCTCGGCGCCTGCGGCTCCTAACTTGAGTTAAAGGGAAAAACTTGCTTCAAGGACTTAGTGTGGGATAGACGCCCTGAAGTTGTTGCGCATTTACTCTGCGTCCGGCGCCGTTGTTGTGCAAGTTCATCATCGCCCGCGGATCTCGGACGATCTTTTCCCGCGCGTCGACAAACGTCCGTCCAAACCTAGCCGCGTAGGTCACGTGATCGCTGCATCCTCCCCATTCCCACTCGATCTGTTCCGACGCCCCCGCTCCGCCCACGCGGACCTTGCGCTGCTGCGTCCTTGCGGCCTTGTGGTGCCGGTGGCGGTTGGACGTCGGACCGCTAGCACGACCGTCCTTGGTCGGGTCGCAGGCGCAGTGCTTCAGCTCGCCGCGACTACAGGACCGCGTGATGGCGTGGACGACCGCTGCCGACGTCAGCGCGTACACCACTGCCGTCTCACGCGTTCCTGCTGCATAGCAATTGCAGTCATTAGTACTTTCATAAATTTACACAAAAATTGTTGTGTAAAATTAGGACTCAATCAAAAGTTTCTTTTTCCCTTTCTCGTCTTAGAATAGAAGTCTTTGGCAATTTCTAACTTTGGGATTACACCTGAACACTAAATTAGTTTTTTTAACAAAATCAACGATTCTGCGATTGTCAACGCTGAGAGGTATGTCTTTGAAGCTACAACACTGATATATTGCATTTTTAGTGAAGTAACAGTAGGGTGTGGGACTAGCGATAGAGAATCGTCGGTTTGACTTCCGGTCGGGTCGCCATCAACTCGTTACTACTTTGATGGCTAACTGTCAGCGGACAGCTAGACCTTCTAGATATATAATACCAACGCATAAGTTAACTCAGCCTTTCATCCTTCCGGGATAGGTAAATAGAGTACTGCATGCCTGTCAGGCTGGGTTCACCTGTGTCAGTTGGCAGCTAATCCCTTAAGACAGGTAGCGCTCCGTAGCTCCCCGATATGTTTTTTATAGAGCTGTGCAAAATCTTCAGCCCACACAAAATAATACGTTATTATTTGTATTCTGATATTATAAGGTGTTAATTGTGAGTTAGTTAGCCTATATACCTTGAACGACCTTGCCGAAGACGGTCGCGTCGCGCGGGCTCGAGCTGCTGCAGTTCCAGCGGCTGTGTCGAAACTGTTTCTGACATTCTCTGACAGCAAGGTGCGCGGCGTGGGCGACGCTCCTCATGACGTCTGGTTGGAGGCGGCAGAGATAACGCTGTTGAGCCGTCAGACCGGCGGTGTTGTCACATAGCGCGCCCGATCCCATCAGAGTCAGGACGCGCATCGGCTGCTGACTCAGCGACCTCGCAGACGACAACGCAAAAAGTCGCAAATGAATTAGAGCTGTCAAAACGTTAATTAAATTAACGCATTAATTAACGCGTTATTAACGCACCCATGCCCGTCGAAAGGAAGAGTAAAGGGGAAGTTACCCCGGGCCCGGCGACGTTTGGGGGCCCGACTGTAAAATTTAAAAAGTCAGAAACAAATAGAAACACATTTTCAGTAATAAGTACCGTCACCGCTAGGATAGAAATCCATTAGTCTGTCATCTAAATAATATTTATTTACAGTAGTGGTGGAACGGCAAGCGTCGGCAACTACAGTTTAGTTAGGTTTACTTGAATTCATTCGATTGTCAAATAACCGCAGTTTAACGGAATATTGGGAACTTTTGCTTTACAAAATTCAGGAAATTAAATAAATTTACGCATGTGTATTAATTTTTTTTAACTTGCGTTAATTTTCTAATGCGCGTTAATTTATCGACGCATTAACGCGTTAATTAACGCGTGAATTTGACAGCTCTAAAATAAATCAAACATCTTTATTGACGTGTGCTGCAGCTAACATGGATTATCACTCGCCACAGCACGTAGTGCTCAGCGCGTACTAGCTATCGTAGTATTGTGCGTCTGTCCGTCTGTATGTCGCAACTCAGTACTGATTCCAGCGCAGGTGAGGTAAAGACTCCGGGTTTTCACCGGATGATAGCGTCTAGTCACTCGTTTTTTACTGACGAAATTTAGTTCTGGCGAGCTTTCCGGGATTAGCAACATCAATGACCTTGAACAACATTGAAATACAAAAATAGCGTTTTTTAGTGAATCTAGTTCGCGATTTCAGGCTGCGATGTATATTTCAAGAGTGAAATGTGCCGAAATTACTTTTAATCGATGCTGTTGCGGCTTTCATAAGCTTAGCCTAGATTTCTTGTAACATTCGATATTGCCTAAATAAAAGAAAAAACCTACAGCCAACTAAGTAGCTCTGAAAGTCAGTTATTTCACGATATTTTACGTCAAACTTTTTACGACGAATTAATTACTACTAAACGCTTAGCGGGTTAATATTGAAGAACTAAGTAAGTAAATAAATATTGTAAAAAGCGCCATAATGCCGTTGCTTTAAAAGCGCCAAGGTTTATGAATTATAGAAGCACGCATGCGCGCGCGCAACAAAAGGTTATAGGCCTACTAATACGAATTATAAAAACAGGTTTTAATATCGCAGCATTTTTTTATTCATTTTACTTCTCTATATACATTCATTTATTTTCACTTGTAGACGCTAGTCAAATTTAACCGCTAATTTCCGCAACCGAAGAAAATACTAAAGTAGTAGCCTAAAGCTGATTATTTCAATACAGGGGTTCTAATGTGAGACGACCTGCCTCAAGGAGTGATCAGAAAATCAATCGTTGCGTCAACGCGAAGGGCGGACACTTTGAACGTGCACGGTCTATAGTAAACTTAATGATCCAAAATGTTTCTGTTCTAACGATAATTAACTAATGCGATCTGTGTATTTCAAGCGTGTTGTACGCAGTTTAGTCTCTGTAGCGTAACTATGAGTTTGCAGTCTGTCAAAGTTGTACAATAAACGAACCAGGGCTGGAAAATTACTCCGACAAATGTAGGTTTCTTAGGTTTTAGGTTTTTTAAAAAATTGTTATAACTTAAAGAAAACAATTGTGATTATGTGACGTACAATGTGTATAAGTTGCTTTTCCCGAGTTTTAATATTGTGCACGGTGTTCATCAGATACCAAACCAAAACACCTTTTACAAACCTTTTTTCAAAAAGCTTAAATACCGCAAAAACTTTTTAAAAAATTTTTAAACACTAAAATTTCGTTTAAAATACTTGTTTTTCCGGCCTTGAAACGAACATATTTAAACTAACCACCATCGTGAGTCGGTAGTGAGGGCGCAATGATGCAGGATGATCAGCAGCCGCAGCAGAACCGCCTTGAGACAAACTGTCTTCATCATCATCATCATCATCAGAAGCAGCAGCAGCAGCTTTAGTTGCTGCCATGTGACGTCATCGTGACGTCAGCAACAGCAGCTCCCGCCCAGCAATCATGCAGAGATTACGAAGCAACTATGATAATTATGTCGCGTTCACAGCCAGCGAACATTAATGACTACATCATCGTCATAGGCCTATTCGTGATATCGATCGACCGTGCGCATTGCGCATGCCCAGAGACTAGCAGAATGAACACTGGTCGCAAGCAATCGTCATCGGCCGCCGTCGGCTATTCTAATATTGTTTTACGGAGATAGCGAACAGCACAGCACGCAGTATAATAGGGCTCATCACTCTGATCTGCGGACCGCACAGACATTCACTGACACATAGCGCTGAGCGTAGGTGTGGCACCGTAAGCACACGCCGACAGACAATTCATTACTCTCAGTTGAGCTGCGTAGATAAATATTAGGCCTATACGTTACAGTCGGAAATATAAACGTTTATCAGCAGTAAATATATTGCCGTAGCTTCAGATGTATCGTACACGACGCACATGTAACCGCTTTGTAGTTACCGGATACGTCCCTCTGTAGGCGGTGCCCACATGCAAAGCTATTTAAACTAACTGAAAGTCGCGTGCAGTTTTGTTTCAAGCAGTTTTTGTTAAACCTAATGCTGTTCAATACTAATATACAGCCAAATCTAAATCGCGTGCGCGGTTTAAGCCCCGTCAACAGCAAGCGAACTGAACTGATCGTGGAGTTGCACAACACAAACCCGCAGATTTCAGTTCCGTTCAGTTTTGTCGCTTTGTACTCTCTTTTAGTTTTGACTGGCAGTTAGCCTACTGCGCACGATTCGCTGTTTGTTCGCCGAGCGAGGGACCGATAGCGGTCGGCAGATTAGCGCCCGATGTCTTCTGACATAAAGTTAGGCAGTGGCGTGGACAAGGGGGCCCAGGGGGCCCAGCCCCCAATTTTCCAGACCAGACGTAAGCATGCGTTTAAACTGCACTAAATTTACCAATTTGGTATGTTTCATCTTTGGTTATTATTAAAATTGTTGCCACCAGATCTCATCTTTTGAAGATAAAATGCTCCAAATTCGATTTCGGCTAGGGTTTCGCCTTGACCGCACTGGGGAAGCTCACAGCGCTCCCCCAGACCCTTAGCTGAATTTTAAAAGGTCCTTCTAAGGGGAGGGTGGGGAAAGGAAGAGGAAAACAGGGAAAGGAAAGAAAAGGGTGAAAAAAAGGAAAACAAAGGGGAGGAAGAAAGGGGGAGGGAGACGAGGCCCCCAATTAACATTTCTTGCTACGCCACTGAGCTTAGACCTATATCTGTGACTGTTAGCAGGTGCTCCCGCCAGTAAGTAAGTAACAGACAGCACAGCGACAGCGGCGACTCAGCGTGAGATTACGGATACAACCAGCGTGTGGCTAGCTGTGCAGGCTTACAGAGTGCCCCGAAAATACAATGCTTTTGCTCCAACGTTTTATTCTTTGCTGCAACAGACTGGTGTTATTCTGCAAATTCTTTCAGTGAAGTTAATGTGAACAGCATTCCGTCACCAAACCAAATGAAAGCAACGTCAATGACCAGCAGGCCCGATAAAAAACTGTCATGCTTTTGTTATATAAGTGCAACAATTACATCGACATTTTTTTCATTTTTTTCACCGATGACGTTAATAAATGGTTGTTACAGATCCCATCGCACTTCAAACGCGTCGCTACATTACCTTGTGAAATAAAAGCAGCTTTAGCACAGGCCTAAATGAGTTAAAAAGTAACTGCCATTTCTAAGCTCAATATTGTGTCACGATGCGCTAAATATGTGATAACCGGTATTTCAAGTTAACTAAACGATTTCGCCAGCGAAAGAACCGTCATAAAAATCGGTCACTAGGCCTAACTGATTAAGTTCTCAGTGTATGGAAGTTAAGGCGTATTTTTAACGTTACACCCGGTATGCGTCAGTTACTGAATAACCAAACTACACTGTGTCTAAAAACATCCCCGATATTTTTGACTGTAACTTGAAAACCAATTATCAAATTTTGATAATTTTTGGTACAAATATTCCAGACACAACTTACCATCAAATGACCATTCAGTTTCCGATCTCATCCAATGTATGCTTCTGCACTACCTAGGGAAAGCAGATCAAGCAAAATGTGTTGAAATAAACAGAAAACCTGAAAAAACATTCCTGACATTATCGATCGTTACTTGAAGAATGATTAACAGATTTTAATAATTTTTGGCACAAATATTTCTCACACAACTGGCTATTAAATCAGTGTTTTACTTTCCACTTTACCCAACGTCTGCTTTTGCACTACCTGGGGAAATCAGACCAAGCATAATACTTGTTAAAACGAATGAAATAACATCAATAAATTTCATCTATCCTAATCTGTGGGCTGGTCTATTACAAGGTTTGACTGTCATGCAGTAGTGTGTCTACCCGATGAAGTTTAAAAATGTGTGTGAAGTCAAGAAGCGACTGGTACAGCCTGGATTGGTCTGGAGCAGAACATTATCGATACTGCTGTCGATGAATGGAGAAAGCGTCTCCTTGCCTGTGTTCGCATAGTGGGCTAACACTGCAAGCAATTTTACTACAGACAGTTGAAAAATGGACAACTAAATAAAATGTCAGCCAAAATGTCAAAACTGTGAACAAAATATGTTTTACGCGTTAATTAAGCAATCATATCGCATTTGATAAAAAAGTGATATTTTGCTGGTTGTGTTTTCCCTAGGTAGTGCAGAAACAAACATTGGCTGAGGTGGAAAACTGAACGGTCATTTGATGGCAAGTTGTGTCAGAAAATTCCTACCAAAAATTATCAAAATCTGATAATTGGTTTTCAAGTTACGGTCGAAAACGTCGGGGATGTTTTTTTGAGACATAGTGTACTGGCGTTGATCGTGAATAAGCGATACAGACAGAACTATGTGCTATAACTTATCATCAAAATTATTGTGTGTTGCGTCTGTTAAACTAGTCATGCATGCTGTGACGCTAGCACGCCTCCGGCACGCATATTTCGCTTTATTTACGTCCAGCGCCACGGACTATATCCCCATGACGTCTTCAGCGCCGACTTCCATTATCCCACATAATTATACAGCTTACTGACACCGTTTGAAACTCGCGTCCTTACACCATAGCCTACGCGGGGATGAGTTAGTTCGAGGCCAGCATTTTTGAGGCCAAAGCCGGCAAAACCAAGGCCTCTAAGTAAGTAAGTAACCAAAGCACCGGTAATTATGACAATTTTATACTGCCCACTACAAACCAGTGTGCACAAACACGAGCATAAGTAAACAAAAAAACTCAGCTGTCGCTAAGATAGCCTACCGTACTGATTGTCAGTGATCGTCAAGGTCATGCAAGGTCAGTGATTTTCATGTCATTTGAAAGCCAATATGTTACTTCCTGTTAGTGATTAATAGCAACCTACACTTTACCTCGCACCGTTTAGCAACAATACATCCGTGACAGACGACAGACAGACAACAATTCGTACCATAAGCTCGACCGTTACGTAAGTACGGCCGGCTAAAAAACGTCAGCGACACTTAGTGATTGTCGACCTAAATGCAATAAACGTAGGCCTATTTTCCGGTTGTCAAAACCTTTAGTGTATTTTTAGTGTGAGACTTCTATTAAAATATCATTTAAACTGAGGTTCTGTGTGGTTCAAAAGGTCGGCAAGAAATTGCAATTTTCCAATAAGCAGCGGTAAATTTCCGACAGAGGAGACAGTCCTGTACCTGGTTGTTCTGGTGTGTTCAAAATTTTAATTTTGGTCTTAAATTGACGCAAAGATAAGAAAATTTTAGTTCCAGATTTTGTAAACTGGGAGAAGAATTTTCCCACAGGCTAAAATGGGGTATGCAGCTGTCCTCCCCCCTCCTGCTACGACGTTAGGCTACTTTATGCATTGCACTCTGCTGTAGACTGATCTTCGTGTTGAATGGAAAATTAAATCTCTGGTGTGCAAAGCCGGGTTGTCGCTGGCTGTCACTGTCAGCGCGGCAGCGGTGACTGACAAGTCTGCAAAGACGGCGGACGTGTTATGTTAGTTTTTCATTACACTCCGACGGACACTTTTCGACGACATGTCAAGGCGCCGCCGCTAAGACGCTTATAGAGTGTTTACACGATCCAGCAAACGTCCAGCTGCATTATAACATATGGCAGCAAACGTCCAGCATTACATCTGCTGGAAGATTGCTGGATCGTGTAAACACCCCATTAGCGAAATATCAATTACAGCCACCCAGGCAGGTGTGCGAAAAAAATGATTAACAGCACTTAGAGCTGCAACGGTTACTCGATTATTAAAATAAAACTGAACGACTAATCGAAACTGCGTCACTACAGAATGCGTCGTCACTGCAGAAACTAGAAACGAAACATATTCGTTAAAATGCTGTGTCATATTCGTAGTCCACCAATAGTTTTTAGCCGACCGTGCTTAAGTAACGGTCGAGATTGTGGTACGAGTTGTTATCTGTCTGTCTGTCCGTCTGTAACGCATGTATTCTGGCTAAGCTTTCAGTCGCAGGGGAAAACTTTTTACACTAATAATTAGCCGTGTGTCTTATACCTAAGCACGCAAAATTTCATTGATCTAGTGCAAAAGGAACATTTTCAAATTTGGGGTTAAATGGATTTGGGTAATAAATATGCGTTTGTCAGCGAGAAACTGGCCACATCTCAGAAACGGTGAGAGATATCAAAGTTACTATTAATCACTAATAGGAAGTGCCATATTGGCTTTTAAATTACATGAAAATCATCAACTTTGGATGACCTTGAAGGTCACTGAAAACCAGCACGGTCGGCTATCCTAGCGACAGCTGGGCTTCTTGTTCAAATATCAGTCATCTAAGATGAAAATGGTAAGGCTACGTCTAAAAAGACTTTAAATGTCCTTAATCAATGACAAATTTTTCGCTTTCACACTTACTGTTTCGTCTAATCGATAATCGATAATTCGCATCGTTTGCAGCCATACTCGCAGTAGAACCGAGTCCGTCAAATAGCCGGAGGCTGTCGATAGCGTTTCATATTAATATCACGCTGAATCGGTGAGGCGCGAACGGGCGTTAACGGTTTGTCAGTCAGCTAGTTATTCTCTCTGTGAAGTGGAACCGTCTGCCGCGGCGCCCGCCACGTTAGAACAGAGGGCGCCACAGTAGCACATTTTTTGTACAATATCGGGCACAAAAACATTCATTTTATTCTACAATCGGCATTTACACTCCGAATAATGCGTTTTTATACTGTGGTGCATCTGCAAGATATAAACTTTAGTGGTTCACAATCACTACTCTTGTGTTGTACACGGCAGTTAGCACTTGAAACAAAATTATCTACACGGTGTAGACAGTTTAAGTAATAACTAGTAACGAACTTGCAAACAAGTTTCACAGTGACACCACGCTATCATTTTACAATATCAAGCAACCAATCAATCAATCATAACCCATTTGTATATGTCACGAACGAATTATTAACATTTTACGCCCAAAAGTCATCACATTTCTCTCACACATAATACAAGAAACTAGAAATAGACATTATAGAGTCAAAAACTAAGGACAAAATTGTTGGACAACACAGCAAGCATATATATTCACTCAAGTTAAGTCATGTACGTATTTAGTCTAGTCTGTATACAAGTCAACTTAATTCAGTCAAATAAAAATGAGAATTCAACACCAATGCATATACACCATGAGCAAATAAAAAATGTGCCACTTAACTTTTGTCTATATCTTGGCCAATTATCGTCCGATTTTCAAAATTCTTTTAATGGTGCACTCCGCGGACAATTGCAATAATAGTGACTATTATGTATCCCACCACACAATAAATGCATCTCTACACTAATGCAAAATATAAATGTAAGAAAAAACCTACCAATATTGAAACATTTAGGTAAATAAAAAAACACTTCAGACCACCATTGCGGTGAATGATCCATATGACACTAGACTGTGTTAGACCCACACAGTTTAGTGTCATACAGATCATTCACGGAAATGTTGGTCTTAAAGTGTTTTTTGTTAATTTGCCAAAAAGTTTGTTTGTCATTATCTTTATACATTCATATTTTGTTTATACATCACAAGGTAGTGTAGACACGTTTATGGTGTGGTGGGATATATAATAATCATATTATTGCAATTGTCAGCAGAGTGTGCCAATGAAAATTTTTTGGGAAAAATATAGACAAAAGTAAAGTGGCACGTTTTTTATTGGTCCACCCGGTACAAACTAGAAGCACTAGCAACACAAACCTGCATTGAGACTAGTGTTGTCACCTGGCAAATAATATTGACTTGATTAATAGAAATTTCATCAAAATATGTTGACAACATTTTGCATAATCCTGTGGACAGCGACAGCTAAACAGATGTACGCAATGCAAGTAAAAACCCAATTGTAAAAAAATATAAGCATCGCAGCTTTTCAACTAAACGACTGGCCTGTAGTTTCCACTTATTTTAACTGTCAATTACTAGAATTCAAGCGAATAAGTGAACTCGATATTCTGTATATGCAGCCAAATTTTCAAACGTGCTCTGGTGTACACTCATTCATCAGTGCGCTAAGGACACTTCAACATCATCACTTACAATAACGCAATCTCAGAAGTAGACTTCACGTGAAAATATTAGCCAAAGTCATTTGGCACTAAATGTGACTGACGTGAACGTGCTAAAGAGTTGGTGATGGTATGCAGTGGCTTCTATCCCCTCCAAATCTGGAATCGAAATTTGGCACAAATTCCACCCAGTTTTGGGCTCAGGTTCCCCCCAATTTCTGACTCGAGTTTTCCCCTCCATTTTGGGCTTCTTCCCCCTCTAAGGAGAAAGTTTTGTTAAAGATGTAGTTAAAAAATACGGGGAAAGTAAAAATAGGGGGGAGTTTTGTTAAGAGTGTAGTTTGCCCAGTGAAAATATTGGGGAACTTTTGATCTACAACCTTATCAAAACTTCCCCCCTATTTTTCACTGGGCGCAAGCTGCACCCACCAAGTATAGGGATAGAAGCCACTGATGGTACGGATAGGTAAAGGCTGCTGAGTCTCTAAAGAATGTCTGCAGTAACCATTCCACTGTCTGTTAACGGTTTGGCCACAATATGCAATACAAATCTAGACCGGAGGTGCAGACCACCAAAATCTCTTATCATTCCTGCAGTTAGACCACAGTCACATCTAATAGAAGCTACCCGTGGCCACAGAAGTCAGCTAGTGTCAAATCATGATTCTTGCCCATTTGTCAGAATCAAACTCAAGGACTTTTGAAGAACTTTCAATGACCATATGAAGGATATATAAGGAGAACTGAATCAGATCAAACCGTCACTTTTATAAGCATATATAAGCATACATTCAGTTTACATTCAACAATTTAACACCTTTAAGCATTAATCAAAAACTGGAATTATCAGTAATTAACAGTAATGATAAAGTCTATTCACCACTCAAGACTCAGGCAACACTAATTCTGAAAATCACTTGTTTATTCACGGAGTTTTGGAAAATCAAATTCAAGCACTTTCAAGGACCTTCAGACACAGATTACGGGACTTTTAAGAACCATGTCTGTTTTCACGGACTTTCCAGGCCTTAAAAATCTGTAAAGAAAAATTCAAGGACTTTCTAGGACCCACAAGAGCCCTGTCAAATAGCATCTAATTCCATGAAACGATTTTAGCAGAATGCTCAAGTGACTCACAAGTGTACATGCTATGGCAGGCAGCATAGATGGCACTCCTTGTGCTTTTGGTGGTGCTGCCAAAAAGTGTTTTTTCCACCAAATAATTCTGGCTTCAAGATTCAACTGAATCAAGATTCTGGTACCATTTTGTTCTGAAGGAAAACTGAGCTAGAACACTATTCTACTAGGGACAGTTGTGCTGCTAATGGAGCATGCATTTCACCTAGAGATGCACCAATAAGGCATTGCCGATAATCAGTCGGCAAGCCGTTGGCACCTAACAATTAACTGACCACCCGCTAATAGCCAATTACTATACAAAGTTTTAACATGCACCAAATTTTACCAGAAATGCAAGCACAAAAGACATTTTTCGACTAAGTTCACCTTATACTGCTTAACAACTTGTAAATTTTAAATGTTGTGAACTGTTGTGCCTGCACTTACAACACGCCAGTAGTATCAGTAGCGGAACACAATCGGCCAGTAATTGACACCGGATGACTGTGTAAACTGACAATCGGTAGACACCGAGTATTATTGGCAAATAATCAGAATATAGACTGAATGATACTGATAATTGGCGCATCTCTACAGCACACGTTTCATCTCTGGTCCTTCGCGTTCAATATGTCAATCAGATCCTGCAGCGGCGTAAGCTCCTTCTTATCAATCAAGTTGAACTCTTCGATGAAGTAGATGAAATGTTTGAATGACGTGTTGAGATGGGCCTCCTCGTCAAGTCGTCGCACGTCGTCGCGATGCTGGTGGTAAACGTGGGCGTAGACGCGAAACAAGCGCTTCAGGATTGTCTTTGCCACTGACAGAAAGTTCCGCGGAAATGGAACGCCTACACGATGCAACATAAAACAATTCATTAAATAACTCTTCAATGCCTCTGTCCTCCAATCCAGGCCTAAAAAGCATATCCGCCGGGCCAAGCCAACGCCAAGTCCGCCACATTAAAACCAAGGCCAAATCTGAGACCAAAGCCAATCCTAATGCTTTTAGATGTCTTAACTGCAACCCAAGCTTAAATGCTTGACAGTGATGAAGTGAGCTTGACCCAAACCCACAATCGGCATAATGGGTTAGTGCCGTGGTGTAGCTGTAACACGTTTCATCTGATCAAAGAAGTTACACTACACCAGGCCAGGTTAGTACTTGGATGGGTGACCGCCTGTGGGCAGGTAAACCATCTCGGTATGTAACCAGCCGCTTAGATCAACTCATCCATTCCATCCTTCCAGGGTAGGTAAATCGAGTACCGGCCTATCTGGCTGGGGTTAAGTTGAGGCTTTCTTCTTAACCTAACGTCTTCAAAAAATTTCCTTAAAATATTTTCATAACCGGCACACGAATAGGCAGATCTAATAGTAAGCCATTCATCAGAGATAAAGAAATAAACAGATACAGAGACCTGTCAAAACCTGGACCGAAAAAACTAAACCACTACACGAACCCTAACCCTATCCTTATTACTAATCCATAATCCCTAACCCTAACCCTATAACAATCCCTAGCACTATCCCAAACCCTAAGACCTAACCCTATCCTAACCCTAATACCTAACCTGAACCCTATTCTTAGCCTTATTTCCTAAAAATAAGCCTATAGCACTCTGTCCAGGTTTTGTCAGGATACTGAGACAGACACACTGAGAAAGAAAAACGGACAGCCATCAAAATACGGCACAAATGTAAATAAAAACACAATGCGACTTGACAAATTGCACTTTTGAAAAGCAATAAAGACTGATAATTTTCTTCGTACGTTGCCAGCGTAACTGAGCACAATAATTGAAGTTTCTTAACAGGACAGAGCTCAGTATACTCACAAACGTAACGTAAGGCCTCGCTGAGCCGTGGAATTCTGCAAACTGACCGCACCCACGGAATTTGGCAAAATTTTCCGCGCAAAAATCTGGGCCCTAAATGAAAGGTAGTCTGTGTACTGACAGAGAGAGATAGACAGACCAACAGACAGCCAAAGGGGCACAGACCAATCCTGGATGGGAAAAGTGACTCATCATCGAGCTGACATTGGACCCACGACATAAGGTAGTCGATGTACTTTGGCGCGGAGCATTTGATCGGCTTCTTCACGGTCGTCCCGTCAGCCCAGTGGTACTCGTACTTACGTCCCGCCGACATGATGGGACACGAGTCCTCCGTGCAGAACTCAGTGATTGTGCCGTACAACATGTTGATCTGGTTGAAAAAGTCCACCGCTAAACAAACAATAAGGGGCAATTGATATGGTACGGAGCCACAAACAGTTTCCAATGGGCTGTAGCATCAAAATTAGTATTTAAGACCAACTGCAACACAAATAGTCGTACATAGGCAACAGACGTAACAGACAATTTACAAATAATTTCCAATTCATTAATTAACTCTGCATTTTAACTTGAAACTAACAATGGCAGTGACCTGGAAAACGTTTCTGTTTACCACATTGTCCATGTTGTTTGGCTAATATTTCTCACAAATGAATCGAGATAAATTAGGCCCAGTAAGCATTTGTTCTATTCAGCATGTAAACAGACTATCATTATTTTGCAAAGTCCTCGTCCCAGTATCTACGTCATAGCTGTTTTATAGTAACATCAGTTTAATCAAAAATGTACGGACCAAAATTTACAAATTAATCATTACAAGTTGCTAAAATGATTAAGCGTATGTGTAATTAATTTCTGCGTCCTTATTATTATAGGAATGCTAACAAATGACAGGAAATAGTTGGCACATACTGTTAGAGGTGTTAATGAGACTCGACTCGCTCAAGACTCGCAAATAAATTTTCTATCTTGAGAATTATACTTCGCACCAGTCGAGAATTCCGAAAATCTTAATAGGGTGCAATAAAGAGCTTGTTGTTCAGCAATCAGCAGGGAGTTGCGGTTGATGGTTTACTAGTCAATGATGGTAATTAAGTTGGACAACAGGAGGTGGTTGACCCCACCCTCAGAGCCAGTGTGCGGGGGTGTACACTGGACAGGGCCTGTGCCAGGTTTTCAAAGCGGCCGACATTCCTTATTGACCTGACATCAGATAAGCGGCCACTAGGAATTGCTGTGAAGACTGCTTAACAAGCGTGCCCACCTTCAGCGGCCCACAAATTCCCACAGTATCTGCTCAAGTTTCTTGGCCTTGGTATCTTGGTCTATGCCACAGGTCTGACCTGACACTGCCTACTAGTACCTAGTAAGTTGCAGACTGTCGTCAGGTCGCTGTGGCATGTGCTGTCTCTCTAATAAATATTTAGCCTACCATTTGTTTTAGTGACTGGTAGCTCAAATGAAAAAACGTCTTCCCAACTCTTCCTCACTGCCTGGTGCAACGGTGCCCGCCAGAGATGTGCGGACTGTGCATATGTATGCCTGCAGATGCAGATCCCAATAACTGCTAATGGACGTTGGAAAGCATTTTAATTTCTGTCTTGTTTAGAAAAATGCATTACCAAGCCCTTTGGCCTTTACTGCCATTATTCTGTCAGCAACTGACTACTGGGTATACTACTGTGGCAGACGCGGATGCGTAACCCTGGTCAAAAAACCCGGACTAACGCAGACTCAAAATTTTCAGATCCGCACATCCTTAGTGCCCGCAGCATCACGACATTGTGCCTGAGGCATCTGCACCTACAATGGTTGAGGGTGTTGTCTCACGTCACCTCTCAGCAGCATGCATTAACGTCGGTCGTTGAGTTCTTGTCGAGTCCCGGTAATAGAAATTCTTATATCTAGAAATACAAGCAAAGCCCTGCTAACGCAAACAAGAACGTGCAACAGTGGTGCACTGTCGTACGCTAGTGATTCGTAGATTTCATCCGTGGATCTCATCCATACGGTTTTTGGCTAGTTTCACAAAAGGCCCAGTCAAACAAAATCACTCAACAGATAGTGCCAGACGACCTACGGCTAAATATGTAGGCCCTATAGTATTTTATACTTGTACTCACCAGATGGCGCCACTATCTCGCTTTGGCAATGCCATATCGGCTGGATGTCGCAGATTTTCCCTACCACCCTCTCATTTAGCGCCCTCGTTCGGGGTGACTCCCTTCGAATTCATGTAAAAGCTTTACGGTTTCTGAAACTACTAAACTAGAGTCTTCTGGGCAGCCGACGATGAGAATTTGGTAATCCTAGCTTGCACCGTTTTTGACTGAACCACCCATGTGACTGACGGACGGATGGACAGACAGACAGATGACGAACAGAATTGCGATGGCTAAGACGCGATACAGCAATGCCATATCGGCTGGATGTCGCAGATTTTCCCTACCACCCTCTCATTTAGCGCCCTCGTTTGGGGTGACTCCCTTCGAATCCATGCAAAAGCTTTACGGTTTCTGAAACTATTAAACTAGAGTCTTCTGGGCAGCCGACGATGAGAATTTGGTAATCCTAGCTTGCACCGTTTTTGACTGAACCACCCATGTGACTGACGGACGGACGGACAGACAGACAGATGGACGGACAGAATTGCGATGGCTAAGACGCGATACAGCTATAGCTGCTGTTGCACATAAAATCCTCAGAAATTAACATTTCTACTTACTGTTGACAGCAATCCATTCATTTAAATCTTCGCCTTCAGGCAGAGCGACAGCCAGCCGCAAATTTCCACTGCCCAGCGTCTGCATTGCGTACTTCATCAACTCAAACTGGTGTGAGCCCTCGGCAATGTGCTTCTTTGGTTTGAATGTTTTGTAGCTACGATTGCCACTGTCACAAACAACGCAAACACACAACTCAAAGCTGTCATACAACACACACAGTTATTTGCATCAGCCAACTCAGCCCATATCAACAGAGAAATGCACCGATAGCAGCAAAGTGGTATCCTACCATTTTGCCCAATCAAATTTCACCTAATAATATTTTGCCTTATCCCATTTTGCCTGCACTTACGGTTAAAGTTCGAGTTAAAGATAGGATAAAGGGTTTAGTGTTATGGTTAACACTAGAGTTAGAATAAGGTTTAGGGTTAGGAATCAAGCAAAACAGGATTAGGGAAAATGGGAGACTCAACTTAACCACTGTAAAAAACAACACAAGAAAAATTGTTATGATCAAAATTATCAACGTGACACATGTTACTGCTGGGCTTTCAACCAGCTGCACTGGTCTGACACAAAAACAAAAAACTGCTAGAACAGCAATAAATACACATCAGTTGGACCAGAACATGCTCACATCTAGAATATGCAGTAAACTGCTAGTGTCTAGTGTTAAATAACACGTGTAATTACTATGGTTATCAATAGGACCAAAGACACTGAGTGCAGTATCTTCGTTGAAGGCAAATTGAAGTTTTATTTAAAGACTTTTTATTTGACCTTAAACTGTATGCCGCAAAAATTTTTGCCAGATTTTTCCAGATATTGCACGCACGTATCTATGTGATTAGTCGTGTAAAATGTGTTTGTTTCAGATTATCTGGTGCATGTGTATGCCAGGAATTTGCAAAGTCGGATAGAATATGTCAAAGATATCATGGAATAAAGAGGGTGACTTATTTTAAGACACAGAGTATCTAAGTGTTATCACTTATGTATAACTTTTTACTGTTTTCTGTCAATTGTATTGCTACCAATATGTAATGAATAAAGATTTTCAATATACTGGAACAAGTCACACAATACAAATATCTTGGCAGTTGCATTACTGAAGACGGAAGATGTGATCTTAATGTTAAAACACAAATTGGAATAGCAAAAAACACATTATAGAAAAACAAGCAACTATTAAAAGGAAGCATCAGTTTGAATGTTAAGAAAAGAATTTTACAGTGTTATGTGCTTCCCTGTTATTCATTACTCATGTTAAAGCTGGACTCTAAACAAAAATTTGTGCTGCGGTATAAATACTTTCGAACAGTAGTTCTATCAAAGTTTATTGAAAATTTAATGGACTGACAAAATAACAAATGAAGAAGTACTACGTTGCATTAATATGGAAGACACATCCTTGTATAACAGTATCAAGAAACAGAAACTGTCTTATCACCTATCATCTTGTCACCTAGTAAGGGGATCTGCAGGAGAAACTATATTACAATTCTAGAGGGCAAAATAAATTCACAAACAGCACAAGGAAGACCGAGACGAATGAGGGTTGATGACATCAAAAGCTGGATGAGTCAAGACTGCGGTTGGGACTGAAATATCAGTCAGTTTGTTATCAATTACCAAATTTATTCAAAAACAAAATATTTTTAAGTCTGTGTTACAAAGAAACAGATATGGCTTGAGATGGACTCTGATATAATACTGAATAAGCCTGATTTAAATACGTGACAGTGTCGTGGCA
>Ga0209367_1001372_pt1 | contig 29659 bp, 19 predicted proteins | sample WorMetLIZISLAND2_FD_187412 | JGI IMG/M metagenome (GOLD analysis project Ga0209367, IMG submission 187412) | Marine gutless worms symbiont microbial communities from Max Planck institute for Marine Microbiology, Germany - Olavius geniculatus... ...
GTACCAAGGTCCCCACCTTCCGTAACCCATGTAAATGAGTTACTACTCATTTTACCATCCCACGGAGGGTAGAAGGCTGAGTCGACCTAGCTGGCAGGCTTCGCACCGAGATGGTTTACCTGCTTGCAGGCAGTCACCCATCACAGTACTAACCGGGCTGGTGTAGAGTAACTTCATTTCAGCCGAAACGCGTTACTAACTACACCACACCACCAGCAAGAATATAAAGATTTCTGTATATCAAGTAACTAATCATTATCTTTTAAATAGTCAACTATTATTTTTTAGTCATTGCGAGCTCCACTTAATACCAGGAGTGTGCTTACCAAAGTCACCAATCTTGAGATCACAGTTTTCATTGACAAGTAAGTTGCCGGGCTTTAGGTCTCGATGTATCACGTTAGCCGAGTGTATATACTTGAGTCCTCGCAGAATCTGGTAGAGAAAGTAGCGGACATGATCGTCAGTGAGTTCTTGATGTGAACGAATCACCTGATGCAGATCGGCATCCATCCGATCAAAGACAAGATAAATGTCCGAAAACAACGTCTCTTTCGGCTGCAGAATGTCACGTATCCGAATCACGTTGTCATGTTGAAAATGACGGAGAATCTTGATTTCACGGTACGTGCGTCGAGCAAGAATCAAATTGTCGAATATATTGCAGACTTTCTTGACAGCTACGAGCTGCCCTGTTTGCTGAGCGACCGCCGAATACACAATGCCGTATGTGCCGCTACCAATTTTCTGTTGCTTTTCGTAGCCAGATCCGTCAATGTTAAATAAAGCATCGGACGATTTCATCTGCAGCTTGTGCAATGTATTCATTTCACTGATCGTGGACCGCTCTGTCAAAAACATGCCAGAAACAGAACTGCAACACACACACCACTGCCAGGTGGCAACATTAACGACACGTTTCCTGCTTTCTACAAAAACATTCCAACTGTTCAGTCCAGACCCTATCGACCACCAGTCAACTTGTCATACGGCCACAGTGTCACACCTGATTTCGTTGGGGCAAGATGACCGTAGAACGAGATGATTAGCACGACCACGCCCACTTCCAGTAAAGATCGCATAAACAACACCCTAGCCACACTTTTAGTGATACACGCGACATCACTTACGCATAACTGACTTCCGCACACTCGATGAAGCCGTTCGATACCTCGGTAGTGCTAACAATACACTGTTAATAGACCGTACGTCAACCGAAAACGAAACTTCCGTAAAAAAAACTTAGCATAGAATATTAAAGTGTAAACATTGGAATTTGCTGTTTTGGTAAAGTGCGACAGTTGCAAGTCAGAACTCAGGAGCCACTTCCGTTCTTGCGGACGGATAAGTAAGCCAATCTGACGCTGTTTTCCGTCTGCCATGGTCGGAATTTATTACCGGATTCATAAATTAGCAGTTATCAGGTATATTAAAAATTCTTGAAATTTACCTCATTTACTGAATGTCAAAGCACTTGCATACATTTAAAAGACAAAACAAAGTAATTTGTCGCTGTTGGCTTATATCTAGCGTAAAAAATTGCAGATAGACATACTTAATTTACTGCATAACGTAACAAAAATTGCGAACGAGCGTATATTAAAAGGTATCAACATATGAATGATTTTGAAAGAAGACCGATTAAACCCCCAAAATTAAAGGTTTTAATAAATTTTTGCGATTTTTGGCTGCGGGACAAACTTCAAGAATGAATTGCGACGAAATGGATGAAATACACTGTGTCCCAAAAAAACATCCCCGACATTTTTGACTGTAGCGTGAAAACCAATTATCAGATTTTGATAATTTTTGGCACAAAAATTTCCGACACAACTTGCCATCAAACGACCATTTAGTTTCCCATTTCACCAACGTTTGTTTCTGCACTACCTGGGGAAAATACAACCAGCGAAATATCACTTTTTTATCCAATGCGATATGATTGCTTAGTCAACATAACGCGTAAAAACACATTTTGTTCACATTTCCGACACTGTGGCTGACATTTCATCCAGTTGTCTATTTTTCAACTGCCTGCAGTAAAATTGCTTGCAGTGTTGGCTTACTATGCAAACACAGGCAAGGAGACGCTTTCTCCATTCATTGACAGCAGTATCAATAATGTTCTGCTCCAGACCAATCCAGGCTACACCAGTCGCTTCTTGACTTCACAAACATTCCTAAACTTCATCTGGTAGACACACTGCTGCATGACAGTCAAACCTTGGAATAGACCGGCTGTTGGAGCTCACAGATTAAGATAGATAGAATTTATCCATGTTTTTCATTCATTTTAGCGCGGATTATGCTTGGTCTGCTTTCTCCAGGTAGTGCAGAAACAGACGGTGGATGAGATGAAAACTAAAACACTTATTTAATAACCAGTTGTGTCAGAAATATTTCTGCAAAAAATATTAAAATCTGCTGATCTTTGTTTAAGTCACGATCGATAATGCCGGGGATGTTTTTAAGGTTTTCTGTTTATTTCAACACATATTTTGCTTGATCTGCTTTCCCTAGATAGTGCAGAAGCATACATTAGGTGAAATGGGAAACTGAATGGTCATTTGATGGCATGTTGTGTCAGGAATATTCGTACCAAAAATTATCAAAATCCGATAATTGATTTTTAAGTTACAGTTAAAAATGTCGGGGATGTTTTTTGGGACACAGTGTACACCAAGATAATTAACAGAAACGTGTACTAGCTATAGGCTGTCGTGCGTCTCATAAGCATTAGCTCAAATTTCTTCTTTCTACTGGTTGTTCTGTAGGCATATAATGCGACCCTGGGTGGGTGATTTTAGTCTATCGATCTAGTGTTGTAGGCAGACTACAATACGCTACTCCTACCGACTTGTTACGTCATCGTACGTGGCTCGATCGATCGGTATCCCCTGCTCTGCCCATGAGTCTCACATCGCATAACTTATGGCGCGTAAACGTGAAGTTCTTCTACCCACCGCACCTTTATTGTGTGACCACATTACCTAGCAAAACAGTTCTCAGTTCGTAAGCCCATGATCAAACAGCGATCATCCTTTGTTATTCTGCCCTTATCAAACGATTTATTCTAAAAGTTATTACTGGTAAACAAAGTAAATAAACACAATATGACGTAACAATGACGTCACAAGGCACTACTGCAAATAAGTAAGTAAGCTTAACTATTTTCTACTACGAAATTGATATCTTCATGTGTTGCCTGTTCTCCGAGACCACTGTAGCTTTTTGATAGTGTTTGTTTTGCTAGGTAATGTGGTCACACAATAAAGGTGCGGTGGATGGAAGAACTTCACGTTTACGTGCCATAAATTTCTGCTTGTCACAGTGAAAGAATGGTTAAAATCAGTGCTGAATTACCGAAGTTATCTCAAAAATAAAACTGGGTATCCGTTTTTTGGACCACCCTGTAGGCCTACTCTGTTATTTCCAGGTTCTATTATGTTTTCCTAGTTAACCTATAAATCGTGCCAAAGCTGTTCTCGAGCGATGCTGCATTGTGCATTATATAGCATTTATATATATTTATATAGAACTATATAGGATTTTTTTGCATTCTTAGAAAAGTTAGAAATACTTCTACCGGTACCTTCAAAATAGGCTATACATAGAGCAACAAATGTGGCTTTGAAATAAAACAGCATTTTAAACATTAAGGCTTTAGCTACAAAACCAAAGCAAAGAAGTTGCATCATTGTCACCAGATAATTTAGTTTGATTTGTGGCATTTGTAGACTTGTAGTCAGTGAATTGGATGAAAGTCGTTACGGTGTTTGCAGGTGAGCGTTTCGCAGAATACTTGTTCTCGGAAATAGTAAAAATGACGTCAAGTTGGTTCAGTATTCTATGTTTACCTTGTGATTATATTGTATTATTTGATCGATTTTTGAGCTGTGCTTGATGAATTTTTGTTGGTAACGCCGGAAAGCGAGAATAATTAGTTTCTTTTATTTATATTGGCATTGTGAGCATAATAAACATGCTATGATTCATGATAGGGACGTGCAAAGTTACTTCTGGTACGTACACTCGTATTTTATTCCAGCTGTTACGTTGGTTGAATTAATTTGATTGTGGGATTTTTATTGAGAACTGCCGCAGGTATCTGCCTTTTGACCTTTTTGCCGGTTCGCCCCTGGCTTGTTCGCCCCTTGGTTCGTTCGCCTCCTGGCTCGTTCGCCCCCTGGCTCGTTCGCCCCCTGGCTTGTTTGCTCCTTGGCTCGTTCGCCCCTGGCCTGTTAGGCCCGTACACAGCAGGCTGTAGGCTAATTAGGACGAAGTTTTTGTCTAGGCTACGGGTAAAAAGCGGATTGCAGATGTGCGGATCTGCAGATATTGCAACAGCTAACGCTGTGATTAAGCTGCAATTTATTCGTTTAAACATCTCCTAACCCTATTCTTAACCCTAACCCTAATCTTAGCACATCCGCCAATCCGCTTTTTACTATTGTCCAATTATATGTAATATTTGTCTTTAGGCCGGGAGAGTTTATGCATGATGATGAGAATAAACGATTGTGTGAATGTTTAATGCTTTGTTCAATTATGAAATAAAATAATTAAGCTTATACATGTATTATATAATACAGAGTTTTTAAGTATGGTACGCTTTCTTGCCTTAGAATGTTTGCAATGATGTGTGACACTGTCCATAGATTATAGGCATTCATCAAGCAGTTATTAGGTCCAGACTCAAGTATACCTGCAAGAATTCATTTCAAAGAAAGCCTGACGTTGACACATAGAGCGCATCAAATACTGGCGAGTTGACTTCAAGCACAAGCGGTCTTTTACACCTTTTTAAGCCTTTCACACATTGAAGTGTCCAAAGGAAAACGAAATGTAAGCCTTTAGTCGATTTCAAAAAAGCCGAAGTAAACTTACAAGTGAAGCAAGTGCAGACGATAATTATCCGAATCGTGATGTGGAAAGGTTGAAGTAGACGCAATAGGCCTGCTAATTGCCAGGAATGTCACATCAAACACAGTTGAGCTGAATTTATTGTTACGGCTGTAAGCAGTGGCGTATAGCTTATAAAACGTGATCATCTAAAGCTACTGGCATATTAGTTCAGAATCTTGACAGTAGACGCTACATCTTTCATTAAGCATAAATTCGTCATGGCTTGCATCGTGTGCGGCGACACTGTCCATCGGCGACAACATGCGATCGAATGTGACCTCTGCGAAAATTGGTGTCACAGAAAGTTGTCAAAAGGGTGAGTTGAACCTGTTTTTATTAGCAATACAGGTCATTTGAAGTAGGCCTGTTAGGTAGTACAGGCCTAGCGCTTTAACGAAATCGTATATTCAGTGGGGGGAGGGGCAAATCATTTAGGGTGAGGGGGCGAATTAGCCATAGGGCGAATGAACCAGGGGCAAGCAAGCCAGGGGGCGAATCAGCCAGGCACAGGAGGCGAATAAGCCAGGAGGCGAACAAGCCAGGGGCAAATGAGCCAGGCGTGAACAAGCCAGGGGGCAAACTGGCAAAGGGGTGAAAAAGCCATAATTCCTGTCGCAGACCAAAAAGACTGCACGGATAGAGGTGTATCTGGAGGTTTTGGCTGGGGGAAAAGAATCGAATAGTGTCATGGTAATGGCATGTGCCCATAATGGGAGTCTGATTGGTATTGTGCTCTGGTAAAAAGCGGATGTGCTGATGTTACGTCATATCATCATATCATATCATATCACAGCACTTGCTCCGGCGTTAAGGACTACAGTTAGAGATGAGATAGTGGGCACCGGTCTAAAATAGGATACCCTGATTTAGGCGATATGACTTACCTTAGCAGACTCATAATGAATTTTTACATTCAGTTTTGTTGTTTTAATGGAGAACCGTGCAGTTATTTTGAAATTTATCAATTAATAAGGCTTCGGTACTTTATTGAAATATGCAACACAATGCTAATATTAGTGTTGTTACGGTTGTCGAGATCGGCATCGAAACCACGGTTTTTTAGCAATATCGAACTTTATCGAAACCGCGGTTTTAGGCATTCTATTGACGGTTTCAGTTTTTTGGTAAATGGCGCAGCTGTGAAAGTTAGGCCTAATAGTACGCAGCCACAGTGACGAGCGGCCACAGCGCAGTGTGACTCTTTTCACCGGCTCCTCTCACGTTGCAGATGTTATCAGCTGTGATCGACGGCAGTGCTATACCCTGTGTGTGAGGGGGGAGAATGAGGCTTGAATGAATGGAGGAGTGTGGCTACTAGGAAGGCAGACGGCCATCGGCGACTGCCATTGTCACTCAGAGAACTTGAGAGAATTGGTGTTTGCTAAATACATTCAAACTGTATTTAGTCTATCTTTATATGGCTGTATAGGTTTGCGCACTGTGCCTAGACCTGTGAGTCGGATCGATCAAGTCGACTCAAGTCGACTTGGGCCTTCCAAGTCGGGTCAGGTCAGTCTGTAGCAGCGTCACCATCAAAATTTTCTGGCGCCATCGGTCTCATTACAAGTCATTTCAAGTCGACTTGAGAATAGTGTGTTGTTAGTTTGTTTTGGTGGAAATCAAATTGGTTTTCAGCTGCGACGTCTACAATTCACGGCACTGGCAGAAAATCGAAACCGACCGAAACTGTGGTTTTTTCCCCAAACCGAACCGAAACCGACCGACTTTGGCCAGTGGGAAACTGTAACAACACTAGCTAATATATCACAAGGCAGCCAATTTTTGTTTAAATTTACGATAATGGCTGTGCAAATAAACAAGATTGACTTATCCTTAACCTCAAACCTGACCCTAACCCCATCCTCTAACACTAACCTTATTCTCCTAACCCCAAGCCTGACCCTAACCCTAACCTGAAACGTTTACGAAAAATCTTGAAAAACAACTAAAAAACGTCATTGTGAGTCTGCTGAGGTACCTCGTATTGCTTAAATCAGGGTATCTTATTTTGGACCGGTGCCAGATAGTGTCAGGAATCATCAGAAAGAGGGTTTAAGGATGATTAAACTAGTAAATTACAGCTTCGATGAATTACGGCATACGTTGCAACATCCGCATGTATCTACACATCTGCTTTTTACCTGTAGCCATTGGTGTTTAGTGTAGCTGAAGCCTAAACATGTTTGTGGTTGGTTGTAGACGTGATGCGAATACGGCGCTGTTTGTCGTACTTACTCATTGCTGTGGGAGTCTTCATTGCATCTCGTTACTGGTGTGAACTGAGTCACTTGTCATCATCATCAGCAACTGAAATGAAACGCTCAGCTCAGTACATGTCTGACAATCAAAGGTCCTACGTTTATGATCGAAGCATGCCGCTCATCTTCATTGGCGGAATGCCACGAAGCGGCACCACTCTGATGCGTGCGATGCTCGATGCTCATCCTGACGTTCGGTGTGGGGAGGAAACGCGGGTAATTCCTCGACTTCTGGGACTCAAGACGCAGTGGCAGAAGTCGGAGAAAGAGTCAAAACGCTTGCAGGAAGCCGGACTAAATAACAACGTTCTTTCGTCAGCCGTGGCAGCGTTCATTCTTGAGGTTTTGTTTGATTTGATGAATTGTTATCTGAATTAGCGTACCACGTCGTTGCTCCCAGTTTGCATGATATATTGCATGTATTGGTGGGTGCTATTTTCAGTGTGTATTTGCTAAACCAAATACTTTTTTAGTGCAGTGTCGCACTGATCGAAATTCTGTTCTTAATGCGGCTGCACTACGGCTGCATTAATTCTAAACCAAACTGTGTCGCTAACCCTAATCTCTCACTTTAACCCTACTAGTGCTGAAGTGTCACCTACCTGATATGATTATGAATATTTTATGAATAGTGTTTGTGAATGTTGTTCATTTACATCAACAGCGATTATTTGGTTTAGTGAATATGCACTAACAGTAGCTTTTATCTTTTGGTACTTGTACTTGGGATGTCACATACCAGATTCACATGGCCAGTGTTTTCCATATTTTTTACCAACTAGCTTGAGCAATACACCAACCATCTTGATGAGAATTTCAGGCACTGAATCACAATTGAGAATAGTTAAAAACATACTGACTGAGCTGAGTTCCATTTTATTCAATTATACAGTTACTTCAAATGGTTGGCTAAGTGTGCATAACTTATTTTCTGCTTTGCTTTTATTTGAATTTATATCGTACTTTGAGCCTGTATAAAACCTGCTTTGCCAGTCTCCAGTAATGACCAGGACTTACATCAAGCAGCTTCTGAAAATAGGACAGAACAGAATGTAGCTTTTTGTGTTACATCATTTTTACGTGCGAGCGCTAGCTAGCTAGCGCGTATTAGCTATGGTAATTCTGTCTGTCTGTCTGTCCCTCTGTCCGTCTGTCATGACCTGGTACCGTTTCAAGACCAGTTGAGATAGAGACTTTGGGTTTACACGATATGATAGCTTAGTGTCTCTAGTATTTCGTGACAGAAATTCTTGCCACTGGATGAAAGGGGTCACCACGAACGAGGGGGCAAAATAGGGGCACCCCTTCTAAAAAGACATTATTCTGCCCTGTTGGCTCATCTAACGTGAAAATGGTTGCAGACAAGCACAGACATGCTGCTTATCATAACAAGCGCTGGCAACGAGCTTCTTAGAAATGTCAACGTCGATGACCCTGAATGACCGTGAACCCTCAAAATATGGGGTTTTAGTGAATTTTTTTGTGATTTTGGGCTGCGACACGCATTTCACAAGTGAATTGAGCCAAAATGGCTGGAGATAGACCAAGACAACCTGAGTATGAAATTTTCAGCATTGAATGTAGATTTTAGCAGTCCAAGTCAAGACCCTCTAGATTCAAAGAGGCCTGCACATGTGCGTGTCAAGGAGGGGTACCCCTCTAAAGATGGTTATTTATTCGCTGTTGTCTTGTCTAGCATGAAAATTGTTGCAGACAGGCACAGAAATGCTGCTCATCATAACAAGCACTGGCTTCGAGCTTTTTAGGAATGTTAACATCGATGACTTTGAATGACCTTGAACCCTAAAAATATTGATTTTAAGTGATTTTTTTTGGCAATTTTTGGCTGCAAAAGAGTGAATTGCGACAAAATGGATGGAGATAGACCAAGATTACCTGCGAACAGGAACTGCCATAGGCTCTCACTCATCTCATGAGCATTAGCTCAGATTTTTTGTTTTTGTTTTCTGTGATGTAACCTGCTTGTCAGCTGGTGGTAGTGGTAATGTTATGAATGGATGATTGACTGAGAGGTTGATGGTTTTGTTGATTGAATTTATTGCTCTATCTACATGATGTTTCATAAAAAGGACCGCTTTTTCATAATTCACTTAAGTGATGGTCAATTTACACAAAATTTGTACCAGTTGTAGCTGATGAAATAATAATTCGAAACATTGCAACAAAATATGGCAGTTGATTAAATATTCTTTGCTAGTTGTGACGTAATGCTGACATCATAATGTGTCACAGGTACAAGCTTGATAGTCTCAACTGGTGCTGTCAGTTGCTGCCCTGCTCCGATGGTGAAAAATCTGGTTCGTTGTTTACTAATTTTTGAAGTAATACAGTCGGAGCCACAAAAACATGCAAAGCAATCACATTTACGTGTCTGTGGGGATAGTTGGACTTTTACATGTTCGAGCAAGACAGTACACTAGCACACCGAGCTTGCAAAATGGTTCCGTTTTTGGATTGCAAGACACCTGATTTCATGTCCCCATGTTGCTTAGTGCTGACAGGATAAACATTATTCATTCGTGAACCAGATTAAGTTCACTATCAAAGCAGGATAGCAAATGACAGCACCAGTTGAGACAAGCAAGTTTGTACTCACGACACATTATGATGTCAGCATTACGTCACAATTAGCAAAGAATATTTTATCAACTGCCATATTTTGTTACAATACTTTGAAATATTATTTCTTCAGCTACAACTGGTACAAATTTTGCGTAAATTTTTTACCATTTGAGTGAATTATGAAAATGGGTCCTTTTTTATAGAACACCGTGTATTGGTCGAGTTACACTGGCAGTAGTTATGTGTTGCATCTGGCCTGGTAGGTGATAGCGAAGCATGGTGAGCCTGCCCCTCGTCTCTGTAACAAAGACCCTTTTGCTCTCAAGTCTATGGTGGAGTTGTCAAATATGTTTCTGAATGCCAAGTTTCTGCTTGTGATTCGTGATGGCAGAGCGGTTGTCCACTCCATCATGTCTCGCAAGGTACCTGGAGTTTATTATCTCTGTCTCTCTGTTTGACTTTGTACATTGCTGTTTCTGTAAGTACAGACTCAAAAGTGCCACCAGGTTTTTTGAGGGGGAAGGAGATGGGGCAAACCCACCTAGAACTGCCACGAAACCACCATTACCTTAAGCCCAGCTGGTTTTTTGCCAATAATAATGAAATATCTTATTATTTTTGAAGCTAAGGGTTTTCACACGAGGAGGCATCAGTGTACAGTAATGTGGTTGAAAGTGACTAATTTTCAATGCCATTAGTTGCATTGTGTTTGGAACCTTTAAAATTTAGGCCAAAGTTGTCAGAAAGGCTTATGACAGAATTATTCAGCATGGACTCCAGTTATGTCATTTTGTGCATGTTATGAGTATTAGCTCAAATTTCTCGTTGAACTCTTGAGCCTGTTGCTGTCATGCTGCTTATCACAGTGTTGCTCTGGCTTGACTGCAATGCAGGTGACCATCTCAGGCTTTGACCTGAACAATTTCCGCAGTTGCTTGGAGAAGTGGAACACCGCGATGGAGAACATGTACTACCAGTGTCTGCGGGTCGGCGCCAGTCGCTGTCTGCCTGTCTTCTACGAGCAGCTGGTCCTGCATCCGGAGCCGATGATGCGCAACATTCTCACGTTTCTTGACATCTCGTGGCATAACTCCGTCCTGCACCATGAAGAACTGATCAACAAGCCTGGCGGCATCTCACTGTCCAAGTAAGATGTCTTCATGTCAGGTGGCTTATGATAATAATAATAATGCTAATGCCAGTGTTTAGGATGCTGTCTTCATGGAACTGCCATTGCCAGAGTTAACCCGGCTCATCTGACAAATGTAGCATGTGGCTTCTGACCTTTGGACCAAGCCGATCAGCTTGAGCCAATAGATCCACCTATAGGTAGCTGTGGTGACTTTTTACATACACAGTGCTGTTTATCTTGAATTTCTGCAATGCTAGTTTGCTGTCTATGATAGATTCCGTCAGGCTGTTGCGGACATGTCAATGCCCTGTTTTTGTGCTGTCGATGAACCATTAGTGACATTTTTTGCGGTTTTTTTTTTGGAAGAAGACAGAGCCTTGATGAATTTAGTAAAGTATTCGTGTCTGTCTGGGCATATATGTTTATGTATGTCTGTATCATTGTTTGTATTTCTGTGCATATGCCTGTGTATTTCTTGGTTCCGTGTCAAATCCTGGAATGTCAAAACTACCTTACTACACGAATCCTAACTTTAACCCTAACCATAATTTTAGAATTAAACCTAACTCTATCCCTATCGCTAATCCATAATTTTTAACCTCAATCTGTCCCTAACCCTATCTCTATTCCTAAGCCTAAGTTCCAACCCTAACCTTATCTTTAACCTTATTTGCTAAACCTAAGCCTATATCACTGTTTGCCAGTTTTGTCAGTCCAGGTTTTGTCAGTATACCATAATTCTCTCTGTGTCTGTAGGGTGGAGAAGTCGACAGACCAGGTAATAAAGCCAGTCAACCTCGAAGCACTTGGTCGGTGGGTGAACGCCGTGCCCACGGACGTCCGTCGTGACATCCACAAGATCGCGCCAATGTTGAGTCGTCTTGGTTACGATGCCGATGCCTATCCGCCGTCGTATGGGCAGGCTGACGCGCTGGTCGCTAACAACACTCTGCTCGTGAAACAAAATGAGGAATACTGGCAGCATCGTGTGCATGACATATTCCAACAGGTGACAAAGCTAGGAGGCTCAGACTCTGCATCCAACCTGCCGGTGGACATGTCCAAACATGTCACAGACATGTCCAGGCATGTCCAAGCGGACCTAGATGTCCAGAAGGACGGACCAGCTCGGCTGCGGAGAAGGTGACCATCTGTCGATTATGATTATGACTGCTGATTATGATTGATGATGATAATGCTATAGTCATAGGATGAATTTTACAACTGTGTTGTGTGTCAAAAAATGTCTGGGGTCATATATTTGTTGTTAAGTTAGTTTGTTTGTTTTGTTCTTATTTTTCTTTGTCAGGCATGTTCTGTCGGAAATAACAAGATAGCGTCACATTTTGTATAACTGCACTATGTTGCAAAATGTTGATCGCAATATCTTCAGTAGTTTTTTTTTTCAATATTTTACAGTTTTTAACAGAATCAGGCACATCATATCTGTCTCTGCATATGATCCTTGTGATTAGCTGTACTAGCATCCTGCAATTTTTCTGAGTGAAATCAAATATGAATGTAATTTAAGCAATTGATAAGCAATCAAACTTTAGATCTAGAATCCCTCCGAATTTAGCGTCCATTGTACCACCATTGCCTACCAATGATAGTGGCATTGATGATGCTATTTGAACATCCGATGCGGAATAATTTATATTTGCTGCAGACAGCGGTGATCAAGGTGGCCACACTGCCTTGAAAGTCCTTGAAAAAATTTTTACATTTTTCCCGGATCTGGAAATCTCTTGAAAAGACTATATCACCTTGAAAGTTTTGGAATTTGATGTAACTGGTCTTTGAAAGTTCTTGAAATTCAAATTATTACAGACAAAAAATTATCCAGTCGCTTCTCAAAAATGTTGGGAATTTTTAAACTTTATGTGACAAAGTATAACATTTTAAATTTTTTCTGCTTGCTTTGCTTGAAAATTATTTGTACCTCCACTTTTTAATTTGTTCCGCTGCCCGTGTTTTCAAATTTCCTTGAAAAGTTCTTGAATTTCCCCCCTCATGAAATTGTGGCCATCCTGGGTGATATTTATATCTGTACAGTGTACATGTCTCGGCAGCCATCATATCTTGCTTGCAGTGTTTGCAGTGTCTTAGGCATGTTATTTGTCAATCATGATTGTGTGAATGCAGGGTGTGGTCTGTTTGTGACGTTCTGTTTCCGACTCAGTTTCATTCCATTGTTTTTTGCATTGTTCTCTTAACTTCATTTGCATACACCACAGATGTGCATGGATGGGACGTGTGTCCGCAAGCATTCTGTGAACACGGACACAATTTTTGATGTTTGTGCGGACTCATAAAATGATAAAATGAATCCATTGCTGTAATGCCTCTAATCTTTAGTGGTAATAATACTACATTCTACATGCTGTGTTCATAGAATACGGTAGTACATTGTTCTAGGTTAGGGGTCGTCCATAAACGACGTCATGCAATTTTAAGGAAAAATTCACCCCCTTCCCCCTTCGTCACACTTCCTTGGACCCCCCTTCAAATATTATGTCGCAAACGTTTAACCCCCCTCCCAGGCAGCCTGTAGTTATGTTAGGTTGTCACTGCTTTCTGTTTGCAGAAGTTGGTAGTTTTTAGTGACCAATTGTCTTCGAGTTTCGACGGATTCATTACGTTGCTATTTGATGTCAAATAATGTTGACTTTTTGACTGTAAAGACAACATTGCATGTGGTGTTTGGTATGTTATGTCGGTGTTACTAGTTTGATTTTTGTATTTCTGTATGATTTTAAGCACTTTTTGACGCTTCTAGCTCGTCTGTATATGACCTTATCATGCTATTCTCAAACTTCATATAGCTTGATGGGTAAGTTAAGACAGCAAATGTGTTGAATCTGGCGTACTCTGTTGAGCTTGTAGCTGGGCAAGATAAGATGTAGCATGGTGATTAGTGCATCCTGTTATGAAAATGCTTTGTAGCATTAAAACTGTTAATATTACTATTAGACACACTCCTGGTGTGGGTGCATGGGTGAGGGGCTTGCTGATTATGTGCCCGGGCATGGATGTGTCTGTCTCTGTTTGTGTAATTATTTTTTGTGAACCTAATGTCTCTAGAACTCATGCTAGTATGTCGCTGCTTAGAGTTTTGATTCTTTATGCGGGTAGTTTGATATCTTTTGACACATTTCACATTTCGGTGAAATTTTTTTGGAAGATTTGTCTGTGCGGCACAAGGACCAAATATTGATTTTTTTGTTTTTGAGTCGCATCAGAATCCGTATCCAGGTTTCCCAGATTTCTATCAGGATCTGGAATTTTTTTAATTGCCCAACGTTTGGCTGATGTGTTTCTGTCTCTTGAGGATACTTCAAGTTTGTAGTGTGTAAAAAGTTGTGAAATATGGTTGATGGAATATTGTGAAATATCACTGATTTTTTCTACAATAGAATGAAGATTGTATTTTGATGAATTTCTGTGTATAACTTATGGCTGATTCTGTTTATGTTTATTGTACATACGGCCTGTCAGTGCTTGGCTGCCACTGCAATGTGTTCAGTAGTAAGATGTTTTGTGTGCTCTTCACCGATGCCAAAAGTAGCACTATTGCTAGTCAGAATAATTATATGCATATCATTTGCCAGTATGTGCGGTAGGTCTTTAGTTGTTAAGTAGTACTATCTGTTTTATGTTTCGTTCTTCCGTTTTCTGTGCACACGTGTATTCTGCATGCTGCATTGATGCATAGATAGATGCAGTAGTAAGCATACACCATGTCCCAAAATTAGTGTTCCCCCCTTGTTTCAAGTGTGGCTCGGTAGTCTAACGGTAATGTGCCGGACTTGTAATCCTGAGGTCACTCAGGGGCGCAGGTTCGAATACACACCATGACAGTGCCGGGTAACGACCTTAGGCAGGTTGTTCACACACATGTGCCTCTGTCACCAAGCAGTATAATTTGGTACCGGTCAAAGGGCGGTGATGCCCCGAGGCTGGGAAGGTGTCCGTAGGTCTGGCATCGCACTGGCCATGCGTCATGGACTCGAGTGGTTTATCCACCTACGGGCTCAACGGCCGCGAGTGGGAGATGAGCACCCCGCCTACGCCCTAGCTGGAGCATGGCTCCCTTTACCTTTACCTTGTTTCAAGCATGCTTAATTCAGTTTGTGGTTCATTGATTTCCACGAAATATCGTACAGTGCACTGTCTTAACATTACTTTGCATCACATCTATGATTATGTCCGTAACCTTGTTTACATTATGGCCACATTGTTATGACATGTGATAAAGCAGTGGCGTATTTGCCTAAGATTAAGAGCTTGCGTCAAGACCAAAGGTGGCCATTTTGAGCTCAAACTATAGACTAGTTTAGAATGATTATCTGTATGAATGTTTCAAATTTTGTAAAAAAAGAAATTTGTCATGTATTAACGATTTTTCACCTACTTATCTGTAGGGGGCCGCTAATTTTGGGACACAGTGTAAGTATTGGTTGTAGCATTATATTACAGTGTTGGAGGTGATGCCAATGCTGTAGGCCTACTTTGAGTCATTGCAGTACTACGTGTGCTCCAATAGTCAGCATTATCACATTGATGTCTGTCTGGAGGATAACAGGGAAGATTATTAAAACTACCGTTATGTTAATTACATATGCACGCATATAACGTTTAGCTTGTTTTTTGTATTTTATATTTTGTGTTTCTGTAAAGGTTAAACTTACTGTTCCATTATTATGTGTTTGTGTGCATTCCGCCTGGAAAGGTCGTCCTTGAAATGACCTATACTGTGTTGGGCAGGACGTAAAACCCTACTCACTCACTCACTCACTGTGTATTCATGTCAACATGTATGCATATCAGAATGATGAATGACAAAACAAAACATTCCTTTATGCTGTGATGGCATGTTTCAGCATACACAATACTTGTGTGAGTGATCTGCAGCATTATAGTGATGTGCGGTGACAAGAATTAATGGGTATTGAGATGCAAAAGAATCTCAGATCAACCCAAACCACTAATACATGTAATTTGTTAGGAGTTAGTTATTTGCCTGTAGATATTGTGACATTAGATATTATGGCAAAATTATGTTGTTATGTTACCTCCACCCTATTATGCTGAATGACTGTCTGGAGGATAACAGGAAAGATATTAGAACTGCCATTACTGTTACATATGCACAAAAATAATGGGGAGTTCTTACAATTTTAGATTTAGGTTGTTTGTGTGTATTTTTTGTTCCATATTAAGTTTTTCTGTAAAGGTTAAACTTTTTTTCATTATTGTTAAGGTTAGACTTTCTGTTCCATTAGTTATTATGTATGTGTGTGTGCAATGCCTGGAAAAGCCATCCTTAAAATGACCTATACTGTGTCGGGCGGGACTTTCAACCCTACTCACTTGTTGTTATATCAAACCTGTGCATTGCATTGGTGCTGAGGAAAGTAACATTATTAGAGGGCTTATTTTTACAGGCTAAATTTCAGGAGTGATTTGTTATCGTGATTGTAGTCTGCAGTAATGCATCTTATTGGTCTGCGTAATTGTCTGCTGATAATAGCGTGATGCATTTGAGTTCTCTCATTTTTGTCAGCACTGGGAATTGTACTAGAACTGTTAATGGGTGGTATAAGGATGGCATGCAATTCTTGGTAATCAGTGGTCATAGTAAGGGGTAACATAGGGCACTGCATTTCCCCACGTCTTATTTTTAGTCCATTATTATGTGTTTGTGTGCATTCCGCCTGGAAAGGTCGTCCCCGAAATGACCTATACTGTCTCGGGTGGGACGTTAAACATTACTCACTCACTCACTCATTCCATCAGTTGCCTGACCTGAATTTAAAGGTTAGTAAAATTGGTGCCATTGTATGTCAGATTTTAAGGCCAAAATGCACCAAATTAAATTTCTTTTGGGCTTCACTCCGGACCTCACAGGGGCAGCTTAGCCTATATAGCCATATAACCTAGCTGTATTTATTATTTAATAAACTTAATGGGAGTGGAGGGGAAGGAAGAAGGCATGAGCAAGGGGAGGAAGGAAAAGGGAGGTGAAGAGAAGGAAAGGAAAATGGAAGTACAGTTCCATCACCTCTTCAGTCCTCGGTTGACTACTGTCAGTGATTGTTTCGTCATTGACTGCTGTGGCTGCTCTACTTTTGTTGCAGTAACAAACGCAGATGCTGTCATGCTGATACTGATATATTCAACCCACCTCATCAAAGCAACTTGTTAATTTCTGTGTCTTGGCGTGCCCCATTATTCTGACTATACAGAGGCTGGATTATTGTTGTAAAAAATTACGGCTTTAGACCAGGCCATTACGGATATCATGAAACCCGTTTGATAGATGGCCGCTGATCTGTCTAATCCAACAAGTAATTTGAGCAAAGCTCATGTGACGCGCGATAGCATCGGTCCTGCCACCTTGGCAATCAGTGTACAGCAATAAAATAATAATGTGTCTTGAAAGAGTACTTAAATTTGAGGCCTCCATATGGAAGACTCCTTGACTTTAAGAGGTCAATACTTAGATAGTTAAAGATGTACGTTCTGTGCTGAAAATTTTATATGCAAGTTGTCCAAGTATATCTCCAGCCATTTCGGCACAGTTCACGCTAAAATGTGTGTCGCAGCCTGAAATCACGAAAAATTCACTAAAAACCCCTATTTGGGGGTTCAAGGTCATTCATGGTCATCGATGTTGACACCCCTAAGTTTGTCACTAGTGCTTGTTAAAATAAGCAGGATGTCTGTGCCTATCTGCAACTTTTTTATGCTAGACGAACCAATATGAGTAAAATAACCACTTTTTAGAGGGCAACCCCTCCTTGATGCTCTCGTGCACAGGCCTCCTTGAACCTAGGGGGTCGGCAGTTTCACTGCTAAAATCTGCATTTAATGTTGAAAATTTCATATGCGGGTTGTCTTGATCTATCTTCAGGTATTTTGTGGCAGTTCACTCTTGAAATGTGCGCTGCAGCCAAAAATTGCAAAAATTCACAGAAAACCTCTATTTTGGGGGTTCAAGGTCATCGATGTTGATAAATCTAAAAAGCCTGTCACCAGTGCTTTTTATGATAAGCAGCATGTCTGTACCTATCTGCAACCATTTTCACACTAAGCGAGCCAATAGCGGCAAAATAACGTCTTCTTAAGGGGTACCCCTTTTTGATGCCCTCATTCAAGGGGAATCCCTGCACTCAGGGGCACAAAGTTTTGTCGCGAAAAACTAGAGTCCTTGGGGCAGCACATAGTGAAAATTTTGTGATCCTAGATTGCACCGTTTTGATACAGATCACGACTGTGACAGACAGACGGATGGATAGACTTCCAGGCCATGGCTAAGACGTGCGAACCATTCTGCTATCGCGCAAAAAAAATGTATGAAAGTGCGAACACTGAATGTAGCCGCAAATAAATTTTCCTGCCTGTTTCCTAGGTTTTGCTTGTCACATTTTCGTACGTCATTGTGGAGTGAAGATGTACTAAGGAAACGATTGTTGCTGCAGCTGTTTACGTGGTGTATTTTTTTTTATGCAATTGCAATAAAGTATCGTGGTTTAATTGCAGACATTTGTAACAGTCAGCAGTCACTGTGCAGATGTGTGTTTATTCTGTATGTGAAGAATTCCAGTCAGTTTCACTTCATTAATGTTGATTAATGTCTTTTCAGTATTACACTGTTACTGCTGCTTGTTTACTGGTTTGTGTTACAAGATTGCACAGTCAAGTTCGTTGCTTTGTACTTGGTGTTTATCCACAGATTTCTGTAGTTTTCACATCGGCAATTCAATTTCTTCCGAGTTGTAGCAGTCAGGCCTGTTTGGAAATTGTTCACAGAGATGCTGCAGCTTAGTTTTAGTCATCAAATTCGCCTGAAATTTTTCCAGGTCACTCAGTTGGAAGTACTAAGCTCAGTGATGATATGAGTAACATTTTCATCAAATGCACTATCCTTGGAAGTAAACGCATCTTTCGTTTAAACGTACACATGGCCGATATAGATTGAGGGTTGTGGCCTACATGCCGCTGTCTGCCATCAGCCGCAGCTGTTACGAAGATATCTTGATTGTGCAAAAGTGACGTTTCACGTGTTAAGTAAAATAAGTAAAATGCAAAATGAAGTTAAATGAAATTTAATACAATGTGATGTGCCATGGAAAAATGTGAACGCAACATATCAGTGGCGTAGCCAGAATCTAGTTGTAGTGGAAGCATTTGAGAGGTGGGGTATGGGGAGGGCTATCCCCTATGGGGAGAGGTATCCCCTCCCAACGGCAAGGGATCTGTGCCCCCTTCCCAAAAATTTTTCGCATTTTTTTGTGTGAAAATGACGTCTTTTGGTGCATTTTGGCACTATTTTCAGTAACTAAGTAGGCTCATATAAATGAAAGAAAAACATGGGTTGTGTGAAAAATAGAGATGAAAAATCAGAACAAAAAAATGACAAATTTTTGTTAACAATTTCATTGAGACTTTTATGAAAGATGTTGAAAACATAACATTTTGCAGACTGAAAATACCGCGGTCTGACGATACCGCATTTATTTTTGATAGTTTATTGCTTTGTGGCGGTCACGGTAATAGAAACCGCTATTATCCTCACATTATTTTATTTATCAGCAGATTTTTCTCATGCCGTGCAACACTATCTGAAAAATAGGAAATAGATTTCTATGTTTCGTACACGTAAAGTTTTGTTTATTGAGGAAGTGATTTTAAGTGCATTTTTATCGTTATTGTTGGCTACGGTTCAAAATTTGTTTTTTGTTTTTTATTACTACAGCTGCATATTGTTTTATTGTGGATCGGTGACGGCAAACTCAAACAGGTAACTCGATAGTGAGAACATATTTTGTTGTTGACTTGCCTGCGGTCTTTGGTGACAGATCTTTCAAGATTAATATGTTTCCGCAACTGTAAACATTGTAATGCACTGTCGATATGCACTATAACATTTATCATGGTGATGACGATTATTATTATTATTATTATGTTGTGATGCTTCATGTTATTTTTGCAGCGCAATCGCATTTTTCCCCGGAGAGGGTTTTCGCATACTTAGGGTCGGTTAGCGGTGTGACGAAACACCGCACCGGCCTCACCGACTGCACCGGCATCAGATCACCGCACCGGCGCCTAAAACGATCACTTCGAGCATGGCGGCAGCTGCAGACGGGTTAGGGTTAGGGTTAGGGTGCGGTAATTTCCTGCCGGTGCGGTCGGTGAGGCCGGTGCGGTGTTTCGTCGCACCCGTCGGTTAGGGTTACGGTTTGCAAGATGTTATCTGCCGTGAAAATTCACGGAAAATAAGTAGTCGATTTTTGCTATCTGCCGTGAATTTTCACGGAGTGGAATGGTTATCTGCCGTGAAAATTTACAGAAAATAAATATTATTATCTGCTGTTATTTAGTACCCGGTACAGTATTATCAGATTATGCAATTATAGCAAATTAGCAACTGCTGTAGCCTGTAGTGTAGGCTTATGTAACTGACCACATCACTGGTAAGCGTCCAAGAGTTTTCAGCTAATGTCTCAAAGCGTGACCGTGATCTTATATTTCTAAAATGTAGGCCTATAATCTGTACGGAATGAATCTATCTATATTTTTGCCCCACATTGACCGATTTGCAAAATTCTTTCACTGCCAGACTTGTGCTCATGGCAGACAATTTGCAACGAAACAGCATTAACATTTCCACCTAGTTCAAACTAACTAACAGACAGACAAACAGACGCATCAGCATAGCTGTAACACGTCAATAATTAATTGTGTGCTTAATCGTTTATTTCCTTAGCTTTAATGTATATGTTTCAATACATAAATTTTCACGACATATAGCCAAAAAGCGAAAAGATGCTTCCATGATAATTCACGAAAAATAAGTAGTTGATTATCGCTGTCTGCCGTCTTCGTTAGGGTTTGGTTAGGGTTTGTGCCAATGTTCATTTGTGAGAAATTGTACAAAATTGTTCGGTAAAGGTAGGTATTCTAGGTATGCGAAAACGCTCGCCAGGGGAAACATGCGATTGCACGATTTTCTGCTTTGTGATTAACTGTAGATGTCATTTCGAGGAGTTCGTCAGAGTAAGTTCCGTCATGTGTACGGACAAGCCGTCAAGCATGATCAATGCTATGACAACATTCGTATCACAAAGAGTGCATGGGACTCCACGTTCTGTGCCGTTAATCCAAAGTATCTCGCCATTATAACTGAAGCTGCGGGTGGTGGAGCATTTCTTGTCCTTGCACTTGATAAGGTTGGTAATTGATTTTATGCCAAACGTTTATTGGGTGAAACAGTTTGTAGTTTTGTTCTTGTTACTCATTCTTTGTCTGTTTTTACATCGATCTTGTCTTCACTTTTGTGTTACATTGTCTTATAGTTTTTATAGTGTGATGTATTTTTGATAATTGTGTGTATGTCATATAGTTGGTTTTAGGTTTCTTTAATATTTTTCTCTTTGAAGTAGTAGGTTTTTCTGTTAGCCGGTTGGTGAATGCTGGTGTTTAAATAAAGTGTTTAGAAGTTACAAGTGCGAGACACAAACCATAGACTTTGAGATTAAGGTCATAATATTTTACTAAACAAAGAACTTGTGCAAGTCGTAACAGATAACGATGCATGCTGAAAGTGTCGGTTTGTATTGCGATTGGACAGACAGGTCGAGTCGATCGTGACAGTCCACTGGTAGTGGGTCACCGTGCCGCTGTACTTGACATTCAGTGGTGTCCACATGATGACGACATCATTGCCAGTGGGTCGGAGGACTGTACCATCAAGATCTGGCAGATACCCGAGGGTGGGCTGCTGAGGAATCTGGAAGAGCCGGTGGTGGAGCTTGTAGCGCATCAGAGACGAGTTGGCCTTGTCATCTGGCATCCTACTGTACACAACATTCTCCTTAGTGGAGGTCCACACACATACACGCAGTATTTTTTTCAGTGTGTACGTGTACACTTATACTACATAGTATCCTTTTAGTGGAGGTCTGTACACTTAATGTATGCATACTGATACACTTGGCGATGCTAACTTCTCAAGATCTCTCTAGGCTAAATCTAATGGTCTCATTTTTATGTCGTTCTCATTCTCAATCATTTGTTCTCATTTTCATTCTTGTTGTTGTATTCTGGCTTCATTAACATCCCTCTAATGCATACACTACTGGTACAGAATATTCTTCTTAGTTTGTGCTTTGTTATTAACATCTGCTGTGCCAGTCTTATGCATACAAGGACACTTACCATTTTGATAGTTAGTCTCCAGGTAAACTTGATAATTAATTGTTAACTGGTTTCTGTGTAATTTTCATTCTCTGCTGATCTCTAGGTACTTAGCAGCATCATAGGACAAGGCAAAGCTGATCATATCCCTTCTGACAATTCAACTACTGACTTTTGTCACTTGACAGATCTCGTTATCCGTTTTACACTAACAGGTTTAAACCATTGCAGCCAGTACAGGTACCTCTCAGAGTACAAGTTGACTGGTTCAAGTGCCAGCCATTAATTCTCCTTGGCTCTGTATTTTTTTATCTGTGCCAACATCTGTCAAAAAAAAACAAATAATCAACAGAGATGTTTAAAAAAATTAGCTAGCAGTTTCTATACTGCAATTGTGGATGCTTTTTCTCTTTTGTGATGTATTAGTCTAACATTCTTCTGTGTACAGAAGAATGGGTTAATTACTTTATAGGTCAAATCAGATTTTTATATTGTCATACACAGTGAGGAAATCAGAGATTCAGTGACTTTTTACTGTATAGCGTACAGTACATAAACATTACATCATTATTTGGATGCATACAGGGTGTGGCAGAAAAGCGGACCCCTAAAGTTTTCACTGTTTTCTCAGCAACCGTTCAGAATTTTAATTTGAAATTTTACATTTTTATTGAGTAAAACCTTCTACATCTAACTGCCAATTAACATGTGATTCTGTTGAAAAATGACGAAGATATAGACTTTTTAACATGACCACCTAACGATTTTTTTAGTATTAAAAATGTTTAAGCTACTACACCAATGCAATAACATCATTGAAATAACATATTTAGCTAATGATCAAGTGCCAGAATTTCATTATCAGTGTGAGCTCCAGCTCCAACACAAGCCTTCAGTCACTTACTTTGATAAGTCTTTCACAGCCTTGTTGATCGGTACTTGTGGCAGGTTGCCCCAGATAACCTGAAGTGCTTCCTTGACTTTGGCGGTTGTTCTTGGCTTTGTTTTAAGCTTGGAGTAAGCCTTCAACATTGCACCGTAGACACGATAGTTCATTCATTGGGTTTACATCGGCAAATTTGGAGGCCACTGGTCTTTTACTGATGAAATCTGGACAGTTGGCTTGCAGCCTGTTCCGTGCGCTGCACGCTGTGTGTGCTGGTGCACCATCCTGCTGGCGGATGAACCCGGTGGACAGCCGGTGCTTGCTTTAAAAGAATGATAATTAAGTGATAATTTATAAACGAAATAACTCGCTGTTTGTCATCGGCAGTAACATGGTAATCGGTTTTTGAAAATTAAGTAGCATTTTTAGCCTGAACATTTTTTAATGCTGAAAAATCGGTAGGCAGTCATGTTAAAAAGTCAATAGTTTCGTCATTTTTCAACAGAATCACATATTCCTTGGCAGTTAGATGTAAAAGGTTTTACTCAATATAACTGTAAAATTTCAAATTAAAATTCCAAACGGTTGCTGAAAAATAGCGAAAAACTTTAGGGGTCAACTTTTTTTGCTGCGCCCTGTATATCATGCAGCTTGTTGACAGTAGTTTTGCCGGTGCATCGAGTCTCCATGTGTCCATGCTTTTCTGCTTGTGACCGATTGATTAACAGTGCTTTTCTGTTTTGATGGTTTAGGTTCTGACAACAAGATATTCATCTGGAACATTGGAACAGCAGAGGTAATAACAGAGGTGGAGTTGCCGAACATACCGCTAAGTGCTTCATGGAGCTACAACGGATCACTGTTTGTTGTGTCATGCAAAGACAAGAAGATACGCGTAATAGAGCCAAGAATTGGAACCGTTGTCCAGGTCTTAAATGCTTTCTTAGTTTGATGCAATGTCACATTGCTCACATTCTACTAGTATTTATTAACATCTCTTCAGAAGAAGATATCTTTATCTCTTTTAACTTATAGAAAATGTGCCGATTAAACAAAAGCTGGGATAGACATTCTATCTAGAGCTGTCAAATTATGCTACAATGGGCAGCTGTCGGCAATCATCGAGCTGCTCTTCGGCGTTCTGAATGGCTCTGTCCTTGGCCCATTGCTGTTTCTGTTGTACATCGCTGAGTTGTTCGACATCATCTCGAGTGCCGGACTTGTTGGACATTCGTACGCCGACGACACACAGGTGTACATCAGTGCTCCAGCCACATCCGCGTCAGTTTCAATGCAACTGCATTGAACGCATCGATGCCTGAATGCGTAGCAACAGGTTGAGGATGAGTGCCGACAAGACACAGCTCGTGTGGCTTGGAACATGACAGCAGCTTGCCAAGCTGACCACTGCTGAGCTATCACTACTGTCTGCTTTCGTCAAGCCGTCGTCCGCAGTGCTCGACCTAGATGTCAACATCGACGGCCAGCTTACCATGGCTGACCACGTCTCCGCATTACACCATTCGTGCCTGTTTCAACTACGCCATCTGCGGATGGTCGGATCTTCCCTGACTTTGGAGGCTGCAAGGACACTGGTGCATGCATTTGTCAGCAGCCGTCTTGATTGCTGCAACAGTGACGGCTTGCTGACGAAACTGCAGACCGTCCACGATGCAGCAGCGCATGTCGTGACCGGAACTAAGAAGTCTGACCACATCACTCCAGTGCTGCGTCAACTTCACCGGCTTCCAGTCCGCCAGCGAATTGCCTTCAAGTGCCTTCGTGGTCTGGCGCTGTCATACTTGGCAGATTTGTGCACTCCGGTCTCGTCTATCATCGGCAGGTGGCAGCTGCGGTCGGCTAACAGCGGGGCACTCGTCGTGCCGTGCACAAGGACCACGATCGGTCGGAGGGACTGTCCTAACAAAAAATTAATGCAGTGTATTAATGCATTTAAAAAAATTAATGCTTCGACAGCTCTAAGTCTATCACAACCAGTGTGTGATTAGCTGGCACTTAAAGTTATCCAGTGATGAGTAGACGGACCAGATAGCGTACGATCCAGTTGTTCAGCAGTGAATTTTTACAAATGAGACACTTGGATCCTAAACTACTGGCGCATTTTGCATACTGCTGAAAGTGGCCCTGCAATGGGCGACTTCTTTTTTTGATTTACACTTTTGCTGAGCCAAAGCTAAAGCTGAACGCTGAAGTCTGTACTTAGACCACAGTTCAACTAAACTTTGGTTCAAGTCTACTGACTTAGACCAAAACGATTAAAAATGGCGGAAAACCGGTAAACCTAACAGGAAATAAATCAACCAGTTACGCTTGGACTTGCTTATTTGATTGCACTGCACACGCAAATGACGTAATTACGTAACGTCTTACGTCATTGTGTAGCCATTATGGCATTTATTTTTGGTACCAGACTGTTTTAATTTACTTAACTATCTGTGTTAGTCGCCATGTTTTCGCTCAGCGAAATCATTTCACTTTTTGACTTAAGTAGATACTTAGACCAAAGTTTAGGCTCAGCGAAAGTCTAAGTCAAAAAGTGAAGTCGCCGAGCGTCATTGATGCAGTAGTGTCGCTGCAATCTCTGATCAGTAAAATTGGGGTTAGAACGATATTAAACGTGCTACCCTTAATATCCAATATTATTCAGTCCTCTCATTATCAATACCCATGGTACCAGATCACAGTAAAGTGCTGTATTGGTTTATTTAACAAACATACAGAGCATACCCTGCTGATATTAGTTATGCCTGTTAATATATCATGTGCTGACAGCTGTTGCTGTGCTGGTATCAAGATGTCTGAGAGGCATCGGTATTGGGTGGATGAAAATATTGCCCAGTACCCTATACCACACAATACTGGTTAATATTGGCCAATAACCAATACTAGTACCCCAGTACCAATGTCGTTTTAACAAAAAGCAAACCAGGCCGTGCCCAATCTGGAGCATAGGCGGGGTGCTCATCTCCCATACGTTGGCCGTTGAGCCCATAGGTGGATAGACCACTTGAATCTGTGACGCATGGCCAGTGCAACACCAGACCTACGGTTATCTTCCAGCCGCAGAGCATCACCGCCCTTTGACCGGTACCAAATTATACTGCTTGGTGAACAGAGGTGTGTGATCAACTTACCCAAAGTTGTTCCGATGTTCCCTGGCAGTGCACCAGGCAGGAGTCGAACCTGCAACCTCAGGGTTACAAGTTCGGCATGCTACCGCTACATCATCAAGCTGTTTTCACTCTAAATATAATATTAGTAGTTGGTATCGAGGTGTATGTAGCAGTGAGCAGTTGATGTTATCAGCTGTTATATAGTTAAGCATTTATCTGAGAAGTAATCTAATCATTCAGATGTGAATTAAGCTGCTGTGGCTGCAGGAGGCGGTTGGCCATGATGGTGCAAAGCCAACACAAGTTGTCTTCTTGAAGTCTGGCAAAGCGTTCAGCTGTGGATTTTCACGCATGAGTGAGCGCCAGTATGCACTCTGGGACGAGGTTAAAGATCAGTTTGAATTTGTGTGATTTACTTACTTACAAGTCCGCACTATCCACTAGTTTGTGAACGATTTCAGTGTTATGTGGCCAATAGAGGATAATTTGTTACCAGTTACACAGATATGACATTTAATTTACACGTGATGCAGTACAATGATACATGTGATCGTGTTACATTTATTGCTTTTTGTGCTGTACATTTGAGCGTTTTTTTGCAATATGTGAGTTGCAATATGTGAGCTGTTTTCTCACTGCTTAGTTATTATTAATTGCTGACAAAAACACGTGCCAAAAAGGAAGCAAGTAACAGAAGAGAGAAGCAGCACAGTATAAACTACGATGTCTTTTTGTATTTTGCGGTAGAAATTAAACAACATCGTGATGCAGGAGATTGACACCAGCAACGGAGTCATCTTCCCATTCTATGACCAGGACACGAATATGGTCTACTTGTGTGGCAAGGTTCGTACTTATCAGTCAATCAATCAGTCTGTTTGCAAGTTTGTCTATCTGTGGTTCCTATGGTCAGGTGAAGTCAGGGAAAGTTGGGGGAAAATCAGAGGATCAGGGAAAGTCAGGGAATTTTACATTCCAAAGTCAGGGAAAACTTAGAAGGTCAGGGAAAATCAGGGAATTTAAAAGTACCTGGGTGCAGACTGCGTACAACAGTTCTAAATTTTTCCTGCTCACTTCACTCGTGTATTATTTGTACCTCCACTTTTAAATTTGTTTCGCTGCTTTCGTTTCTAATGTGACTGCAAGCGATTGAAAACAGACATTGGTATTTTGCATCAACAAATTAGTCCTGTGGGAAAATGATATATTTTGTTTTGTAAAGTCAGGGAAAAGTCGGGGGAAAAATTCTGCAGAGTAGTAAGAACCATGTATATCACCCTTTAAACAGTGTTCTCAGAGGTGCCTGCTACAAGTGGGCACAATCACACACCACACCACACAAGCCACACCTTGAGGCCTTGTTTAAAATGTTGTTTACTGATGACACTCTTTTTCAGTAATATTAATTTATAAAATTACATTTTTACAATTTTTCTTAGTTGAATTGCCTTAGACTTTTTGCCAACTGTTGCCTTCTTCTTAGGAAAGATTTTCATTTCCCATTAGTGGTTGCCATGATGAACAAATTCGCATAGATGTGGGAAAGCTGGTAGGACCCCTCATCTTGCTTAATCACCTTGTCTTGTTTTTTGTGCGTATCACTTCCATGATCCATCAGTGGTCCATCTTGTTGCTTTTTCTGTCGATCACTTTGGTGTGGTCCCAGTCTGTGACTTGTTGAGTGAGATGGTGTGGTCTGTGACTACTCCATTTATGTGTATTTGCTGTTATTGCTGATGTATTTTAGGCCTTATATTACTCTTTATAGCTAATTATTTCTGCCAAGTGTAAACGTAGTGAACATCATGCTAAATTGCCAGTAACACATGAATTTAAGTTGATTTTCATTCAGCATACAGTGAAATATCAACAATCATTAATACATACGTTGAGTTTAGATGAAATTCGACGTAGGCAGTTGTCCAGCTTTTGCATTCATAACCGTCATCAGTCCTTTTAGACAGCTGATCGATCTCTGGAGTCAATGTGTTCAGGATCAGGTGAGCCCAGCATTCGATTAGCACACGTTTTAGCTGGTCAGTTACTGAAATTTTGTGACCATGCTATCTGCTACAATGCCCCCGCACTGCATAATTAACAGAATTTTAATCTGGACTTTTTGGCAGTGAGTTTTTGAGTTCAATGAACTCGGGCACATGGAAGTGCAGCCAAATGCCTAATTTCAGAGGTAATGAACATAGAAGCAAATTAGGCAAAGAATATTTAAATGATTTGCTATGCAAGTTCGGCCCTTTTTGGCTACAACATTTTGAAACTTTTGACATATCACCCGCTTTTCTACAAGTAACCATCGCTGAGTTATTAATGCTCAAACAGGTCCGTTTTTTTGGCCCACCCTGTACATTGCTGCTATTGCTGTAGGGTGACAGCGTGATTCGGTATTTTGAAGTGACTGACGAACCTCCATTTGTTCACTATCTGAACTGCTATCAGTCCTCCGACCCTCAGCGTGGAATTGGCTGGATGCCTAAGAGAGGCCTTAATGTCAACCACTGTGAAATCGCACGGTAAGACACGTTGACAAACTGGTCTCCTCGTGTTTTAGATAACTGTCATTTGTTCTTTTTAGTGAAATGGTTAACAGTGAATAATATCGTATTTTTGGTATCTCCCGAACTTGTTTTTTTTCGTGTGTTTAGTGCTGAACTTTATCTGCGTATACACTACAGAGTTGTCATTTGTTGTTCAAGACAGTGTGAATACTGAATAGGTTGCTGGAATTATAGTGCTAAAGATATCGAGGATTAAGTCCGCAATTGGTGAAAATGTTCTGTCACGTAATAATACATAATTGTGTCATTATTGATGCTAGTATCAGCTGAGCTGTGTTCAGTTCTGTGTAGCTATGATGCTTTTACTGTAAAAGAAGGAAGCTATTTAGTTGTTTTGCCTGGGTCTTGCCTCCTGTCCTTCAATAGACAACATTATGAGATTCATGACTGTCTGGATAAAAACAGGGAAGATTATTAGAACTGCCAAAATTATTATTGTTACATATGCACAATTATAATCGGCACTTCTTACAATTTTAGGTTTAGGTCGTTTGTGTTTTTTGTTTCATATTAGGTTTATCTGTAAAGGTTAAGTTTTCTGCTCCATTGCTGTAAAGGTTAAACTTACTGTTCCATTATTGTGTGTACGTTCATTGCCTGGAAAGGCCATCCCCGAAATGATCTATACTGTGCTGAGTGGGATATTAAACTCTACTCACTCACTCACTGATTATCTCTCTCAATACTTGAAAAGCTGTGAACAAATTTTGGTCGGATTTTCTGGAGGGGTCGGGCTTGGCTTTGGGCACAGTTGGATCTCATTTCACTGGTGATTGAGATGTGAAAACGAATGCTTGACCATATAACACAGCAGCAGAAGCAATACATGCAACCACAGAGAATAATTCCGATAGTTTTCGGAAGGACTTATGTTTTAGCCCAGATGTTTTATTTATTTATTTTTGAACGCGAGATCTCTGAGATGCGTGGGCCGACCGGCGTGAAATTTTGCACGATGGTCAGTACTAGGCCCAATTTTATAA
>Ga0209367_1001373_pt1 | contig 29653 bp, 16 predicted proteins | sample WorMetLIZISLAND2_FD_187412 | JGI IMG/M metagenome (GOLD analysis project Ga0209367, IMG submission 187412) | Marine gutless worms symbiont microbial communities from Max Planck institute for Marine Microbiology, Germany - Olavius geniculatus... ...
TGTTAGGCCTATGCGATCCAGATAGAGAATTTGGTATTTGTATATTAACTTAGCGTGAACACCCCAATTTTCAGCTAAACTGCTGAACCAGAACTGCTATAGGCTTTCGTTTCATGAGCATTAGCTCAAATTTCTTGTTTCTCTTACTCTGGCTGTTAATTGTGACCTTTCTGTATTTCTGCACTGTTTTGTCTACTCTACCATTCTGGTCTTTTCTACTGGGTGTTTTGTTTTCTTGACAAATAGAGCGTGAAACTAGTTCTGGCTGTAAAACAGTTAAACTACTAATGACGCAAATATAAATCAGTTAGATATCCACAAATGTTAATCCACAAAGTGAAGAATCCCGAAAGCACGATAGCGTTAAACAGTGTATCAATGAATTTTTGGATGTCATACTGGAAAAGTCTGGGAATCAGTCTGGCTAGAAGTATGAGCATCGTTTTGATTCTGGTTGTTTGGTTGTGCTATAATGTTTGGTATATTACTAGATTGCTGTACGATGCGAATGGTTAGGTTGTGAAGATGGCAAGTTGTGGCATCCACGTAAAGTGGCGTTCAGTCATCTGTCACTGCACTATGTAGTCTGTGACTGGGGCAACGAACGCTCTCGCTTGCAGCTGTTCACTCAGCATGGACAGTTTGTTCGCAAGATCTCCGTTCGATACATTGAAATCGTTGCTGGTCTCGCAATCAATGCACAAGGTAGGCTGTGGTAAAGCAGTTTTTACATGCAACAGCAGCTACTGCTGTAGCATGTCTTAGCCATCACAATTCTGTCTGTCCGTTCATCACATGGTGAATCAGTCAAAAATGGTGCAAGCTAGGATCACCAAATCTTCACCATCGGCTGCCTGAAAGACTCTAGTCTCTGTATTCGCAAAGCTTTTTCATATATTCGAAAGGAGTCACCTTGAGCGAGGGCACAAAATGGGAGGGGGTAGGGAAAATTTGCGATATCCAGCCGATACGGCATTGGCAGAGCGAGAGGTGGCACCCTCTGGTGAGTACAAGTAAAAAACTATAGATAATTTAGCCACCGGTCATCTGGCAACTGATTTTGTTTTACTGCGCTTCTTTTGAAACTGTAGCCAAAAGCTGTACAGATGAGGTCTACGTATCACTATCGTACAACAGTGCATCGCTGTTGCATGTTCCCGTTTGCGTTAGCAGGGCTTTTCTTGCATACACATGTTGGCATTTAAAAGGTGCAGGGTGCACATTGCTCACTTTTAATCGTTTAGACAGTTTCTGAAACTACTAGCCTCAGTCGTTGCAATGATAAGTATTAATGTTGAACACTTTGGTTGGTTGTTTAAATATGTCGATGTGTTATATCAGCTGTCTGCATGTGTTTAAGGAACAAAATGAAAATGAAATGTTCTACTTTAACTGCTTTTTTATGCCACCCTGTAGAATGGTAGACAGAAGTTGAATAGATAATGTATCATCTTTGTCAAGGTATCGGGAGTTAGGCCTGGAGTGGAAAATATGTTTGGACTTTGTAGACTTTGCTAGAATTAGTTGTTGAATCGTTTCACTGCTTTTTCTGGTGTTTTCCAATCCAACTGACTTACTGTTTTGGCATGTAGGACACATAGTGGCAGTAGATAGCATGAAGCCGACAGTATTCTGCATATCGGAAAGAGGAGAGCTGCTTCGATTCTTTGACTGTGCTAGTTACATGCGGGAACCGTCGGACATCACAGTATTTGGCAACGAGTACTATGTCTGTGATTTCAAGGTTTGTAATTGGCTTTTAATTGCAGAACTGTTGATAGAGTAGCTATGAAAAACACTTTATTTTTGCATCGGATTTAATGCTATCAAATATGTACCCAAATAATTTTGTCACATTTGAAAATAGTTTCAATTTCGGTTGCACGATTATGCTCATAGCCACACATACACTGTGAGGCTTTGTTTGTTTTACACTTTTTGTTGGTGTTAGTTAGTTTTTGAGTAGCTGCTTTATTGCTGTATTTTGGTATTGGTGTTGCATTGTATTCTGTCTTCCCTGTAAGTGTAAATGTTTTTTGAAGGTGAAAATCTTTTGGCATGTTTTTCAAGAATCCAAAATATAGTGCGGTTAACATGAAAAATTGTTCATTCGGCTAAACAGAAGCTGTGTACAAGGAGCACATTTCAGTTGACTAATGTGTTGTCGCAGAGCTTGGGTTGGATCTTTATTTATCGCATACCACTGTGTTCTGTTGCATTGTCGTAATGTTCAGGGCCACTGCGTTGCCGTGTTCACCGAGGACGGGAAATTCATTCGTCGTCTCGGCGACGAGTTGCTGACGGCGTATCCAAATGGAATTGACACGAGTGACTCAGGAGACATCCTCGTAGGTGACAGCCACGGCAACCGCTTCCACATCGTAGTGCTGCAGCGCAACGGCTCAGTGACTGCACACCTGGAATGTCCATACATGAAGGTGAGTCGCTGCTGTGGCCTGCGTGTCACGTCGGAAGGCTTCATTGTCACGCTGTCCAAGAACAACCAGCACGTTCTTGTCTACAACACCGTATACATCTCTTAAGTCCCGCTCTTCATGGCAGAGTATGGAGTGGATGATATACCGGCCGTTGCATCATTCGCCAGTTTACAATCAGTAATTGCAACAACACTTATTTTTTTACACTTTTGCTTGTCTGGGGCATTTAGCATTTTGTTTTTTTTAGTACAAGTTTGAGTTATTTGCAGGTGTTTTTTCTTATTATTATCGCTATATTGCGTATATCTGTCATTGTTTCAGACTTAATTGTGCCAGTTGTTTTTCTCATTGCGTTTCAGTGGAATATGCTTAACACTGTTAGCATTACACAGCAATTGGATTTATTGATTTGAGATTCAGAATAAAAAAACACTCATATTTTGATTTCTTATGTAAGAAATGTTACTGATCATCAAGAAACTAGAAACAGTTCAAAATACACCCATGCTCAATGTGAACATATTTTTGTCAAAGCAGATACTGATTTCTAGTATTATTCCTATGTGTCATGTGTAAACTTTTCATTACTCTCCCCCTGTTACAGTTCCTGGTGCAAAATGCCGTCATTCATGCTGCTTGGTAATGGTGCATGTCCAGAGTCCAGAGGCATTAGCTAGCAGTGGGCAGTTGGAAGTTAGACATGTGATCTGTCAAGGCCACCAAGCCACCCAAGCTGATATTGTTGTGTATCAGTCTAGAAGCCTCATTGGCACAGAAGTCGATCAGTTGTTGATTGGGAAGAGTGGAACATGGTGATTGTTACATGATGAATGTAGAGATGATGTACACTTGGTCATGTAATGTATGTTGATGGAGATTGGAGAGTGACTAGTCAGAAGGGACACCCAAAGATGACTGAGTGGGATTGTGTTAGTGGACATGTAGAGAGTTCTGGCCTGTCCCATGACACTAAGCATGCTTAGTATAGTGATCACTGAAGACTGATAATTAAGATGAAGACTGGCCAACTCGGGTCTGCGTGGAAAATTGCATCAAAATAGTTGGTGAGTGGTACTATGCCAGGATTTTGGGTTTATTGCATATGCAGTACCAGTATTTTTATGTTTGTACCATTAAGCTTGGTGCTTGGAGAAATGACAACAGTGGTGATAATAACACGATTTGTTGGTTCATCTGAGAGACATGTTGTAAAGAGACCAGTTTTGTGACGTTGCAAGTTGAAACGACGCTTGCTGTATGTTTACGTTTTGTTTCGACTTTGCCTAATAGTTGTGATCGTACTTTTTCATTGTTGACGACCATCGTGATAATTCTTGCTTTTATTTCGAGCTTGGATTTTTTGTTTAAGGATTAGCCCTTAATCGCAGCACTTGTGCGAATTCCACAGCACTAGAAAGGTGTTTTACAGTGTTGTTTTTTGTTTGTTTTTTTCGAAGTGCTCTAACCAACAACTGCGTGTGTGCTCTAACATTGTTGAACATGGCAACGCATAAGTGTTTTAAGCTGTGCATGGCTACAATGTTTTGCGGTCATTTTTGTCGTCTTTATCTTTTTATTGCGGAAATTTTTGCAATAAGCTTGTAACTGTCTGTTATATATTGATGTCTTTCACTTTTAGCCATTTTTATGATCGTGTTTGTTGTTTTTGGCATGCTTTGTGTGGTTTTTGGCACTGCGCTCACATTCTTCAGTCTTTGTTACCCCATGGATGCTGGTTCCGGTTGCATTCTAGTCGGTTTACAGACCACATGCTTTACAAGTGCCAAGCGTTTGGTAATTTTGGCCGATGCTAAGCATTTTGTCTAAATGTTGTGGAACCTCATCTTACGATTGCAACGTAGAAACAATCTTGTGCAAATTTTGTCTCTAGCCAAACCAAATACGAACTTCAGTGACAGTAACCTCTAAGTGCATTAGAACATTTGCAAACAAACTGCACCTGTAATCTCTTTTTTTGGATAGTATATATGTATATGTGTGTCCATATTGAAAGTCGATTGCTTATGGTGTTATGGTGTGTAGTTATTCTTTGCATCAGTAATTATTATAGAGGCAATCACTCAAATCATTGACTGTGATGCTCTTTTTTTCATTTTTTTCATTGTCATTCTTTTTTCCTGTTATTGATGGCCAGCGTGTCGGCAGAAAACTGATGATGATATTTGTTGCAGTAACTAATTATCACACAGTGCACTAGCAGGTTTAGAGCATTGCGAGTGTCTTGTTATTTGATGCTTGCATCAGATTTTTAGTGAATCATATTCTCTACGGAAGTATGGTATCGTGCCGATTTATTCTCAGCTATACATGTGCCAGTTTCAGGTAATCACTGGAAATCATTATTTAGCGTATGATATTGGAATGCACAAAATACTGTTATAAATTTGAACATTTTAGATTTTTCATTCAATACTTCTACATCTGTGGCATTTGATACAAACTTTACTTTCCCATTTGTTTGATTCACTGATGCTCTGCTGAGTGCATATTGGAGTTAATTCAGCTTGTAAATGCAGGAATTGTGCGGTGGTATTTGCCGTTGTTTAATTTGATAGGTTCCATTAACTGGTGCCTTACTGCTCATCTGTTTATCGCTTTTCGTGTTTCTAATAATATTGGTGTTGGCTGCAGTTTTTAGCAGCTATGCATCGGTACTGATATCTTTGACCGGCGACCATAATAGTTAGTATTCTTTCCTTACTTTTTGCACCCGTTAAGTTTTTTTTTGTGCCGTTTTGTTGTAACTGATTCGTTATGCGTAGTATTGCTTTTTTGCGTGGTAATTATTTGAACGCAGATCATACCCAGTGTTTTGCTGAATGACTGTGTGCATGTATATATTTGCTTTAGTCAAAGTACATGTACGGACAGTACGGTTTAATTACCGGTACACATTGCTGTCTAGGTAGATCAGTGGAATATAATTGGCTGTGTGTTGAATGATTATAATAAATTTTTAGAGCAGTTACTGCAGGTCTTGAGTGCATACTATATCAGACATTTTTGAGTATTATTAGGATTTATTGAAGAAGCAGAATTCTAATATTTGGTTCGTCAAGTGTAAATGACTTAATTACTGCCTACCATTTGTCATTATTGTTTTAATGCATCTTAAAGCCACATCGAAATAGCTGCACATTTGCTTATATGGTGGAGTAGAATAGATCAATTGCACAAACCAAGTGTGTTGCAGCAGCAATGATTTTGATTCAGTGCAAAGCAGCTACATAGCTTGAGCTGACACACGGATTTCAGAGAAAATTACTTCAATAAAATTATTGTCGGTTTTCCAAAATCATGCAGCAAATTGTGTAACATTAGCTGAAATGCATACTTAACAGAATTATGTGAACTTTGTAATCATAAAACGACATGATGTAGTGACAGCGTGTAACAGGTGACAAGATGCTGCTAGGTATTCAACACGTTTTAGTGTTTGTATTTCTTAATTAAGGTGACAAGTAATTATTACGAGCGAAAGCAGCTACTGCTTTCAGCGCATCTTAGCCATCGCAATTGTGTCTCTCTGTCCGTCTGTCTGTCAAAAACGGTGCAAGCTAGGATCACCAAATCTTCACCATCGTCTGCCTGGAAGACTCCAATTTTAGGAACCGTAAAGCTTTTCCATAAATTCGAAGGGGGTCATCCCGAACGAGGGCGCTAAATGAGGGGTGGGCAAAATTTGCAATTTTTGGCTAATAAGTCGCTGTATCTCAGTAACGGTGCGAGATAAGGTCTAGGTTACTATTAATCAATAATAGGAAATCATACACTGGCTCTCAACTGGCGCCGAATTCATTGACCTTGGATGACCTTGAACGCCAAAATAGGAGGTTTTATGGATTTTTTGGCGATTTTCGGCTGCGACACAAGTCTGTATCATTCACAAGGTGGAGCCATGGAGCTATCATTATGTGCACTTCGGCATGCCTGTAATAAAGGTATTGTATTTTATCCCAAATTGCTGCAAATCTAATTCAAACAGTGACAGAAATTTTCATTGTACGATTTTGTTGTATTGTGAGCGCAATAATTTATTATTTAGTACATTTCTGATGCACAGTATTTGGTGAAACGGCTTGCATGCCTTACAGCGTAATTTGCGATATTTTGTTCGATGGTGCTGCCACCTCAGGAGTCGGTTTACAACGCGCAGTACTAACCAACCCTGATTGATTGCATTGATTGACTTGTTATATTTTTACGCGCGAAAGCAGCTACTGCTTTCATCGCGTCTTAGCCATCGCAATTCTCTCCGTCCGTCTGTCTGTTTGTTCGTCCGTCCGTCACACGGGTGGATCAGTCAAAAGCGGTGCAAGCTAGGATTACCAAATTTTCACCGTCAGCTGCACGAAACTAGCGTTATGTGATCCAGATAGAGAATTTGGTATTTTGTATGTATATTAACTTAGCGTGAACACCCCAATTTTCAGCTAATATACTGAACCGGAACTGCTATAGGCTTTCGCGCGTCTCGTGAGCATTAGCTCGACTTTCTTGTTACAACAAGCAAGATAGCTAAGGTGCAGTGTGGTATTAGAGACGGTAGAATCTAAGATCTAGGTAGTGATTGCAATCTCGGGATTGGATTCTCGATCCTGAGAAATTTGTAATCCCGTGATCCTGTTTCGGGATTGGGCTTACAGATTAATCGTTATTTTGGTATCCCCAATTGCCATATTTTATGCACAGGGCCCCCACGAAAGGTATAACCGAACTGTAGAGAGTGACAGTGACTGTCAAAATACAAATTTCCGGCGACAGAACAAAGTAGTACTCTAGCGCTTATAAAATACTTTATTCACCAAAGGGCAAAAATTTTTTTATTTCTGTCATTTAGTACGTGATTAGGTACAATTTAGATAATTTTTGTAATTCCGACATCCCTGGATTGAGACGCTGCCAATCCCGGGATTCGGGATTGGCGAAAACGGCCGGGATCCCGGTATTGCAATCTCTAGATCGAGGCCTACCACCGTAACTGCCACTTCTTACTTACTATGTGTTTACATACCGTGACTGGCTAATAATAGTAACTGCAAAGTAAACAAAGTAAATGTAAATTATGGCGAGTTGTAACTAAATAAAAAAATATATATAATTATTTAGCTTCAACGTAATGGCCAGCGAAGTGGAGATAACAGACACTGAAATTGATGAACTTGTTGCTGCAGGTGATTATTGTGTCAACGTAACTAATTGCTCTTTTATAGCGTTCACTTCAAGATAGCAGATCAACTGAATGCTGAAGTCCTTACTGAAGTCTTTCAGTATGTTCAAAGAAGATTATAGTTGCATTGGAGTTTCGTGCTGTGATTTGTTGTTTGTAGTATTAAAGAAATTATACTTTACTTTATTTGAGCATCACTGTAAGAAAGTGTCTTCAGCATTGCAGCTGAATTTTTAGTAATCATCTACTAGTACCTGATCTGTTACTACTTTTCATTTTGCATGATTATTATATCATTATGCTTTAACGTTTCTTAGCATGTGATAGCATCTCTGTTGATTGCAATTTTTCTAGTGTCTGAAGAAGTTGGTCTGACATCAAATGATGATGATGATGTGCCTCTTGACCTTGGTGAAGACATTGCAGTAGAAGAACTTCCGAAGACTTCAACTGAACTCCACAATGAGTTCGCGGACAAAACTCTTCTGCCTACTTTTTTGAATGCAGATTGTCAAGATACTTCCACTGTTACTTTGAATCCAGGCAGTGGTGACAAACAAAGTCAGAAAAATTCTGTTGAGTCAACAAATGAAACCAACAGTGACAGTCCAAATGAATCTTTACCCGAGGCATGTGCAGGCAGCACAGTTGCAGACTTGGGTCCTCAGATGACAAGAAACATCCCAGGGAAAGCGTTACCAGTATCATCTGGTAGTGTCAATCCAGAGCTGTCTGCAGTAGATTCAAAAGCTGATGATTCCATGTCTGCTGCACAAAATGCTTCAAAAATGCAGTTACCAGAGTCAGAAAGGGATCAAGGCATTCATTCATTTACTGATTCTGATATTCATGCAACTGACATGAAGTCTAAGAATTCACAACGAAGCAAGAAGAGTGAGACCAAATCAGTGAGTATCTTTTATGTGGAGTTGATTTTCCCTTGAGATTTTCGGGAAAAATTGATATTTATAATTTTTTCCTTACTTTTTGTGTGGATTTGAGCCTGCTACTTATAGTGAGGAGGTACTTGCTGATACATTCTCATGTGATGACTCTAGGTATTAGGTACAGCTTCAGCTTTAGCTTTTATATTGAGTTCTTTAGCATATTCATAATGTGGTTTTCACCAATCACCGTATACAAGTTTACCTGCTGAGTATAAATGTAAGCTTTTGTTTTTGACATCGTTACTTGGTTGTTGATTCTAAACCTACTGTAGTTGTGTTGTGTAGCCATCATCAGCGAAAGGCTGGGGTTGGAGCAGTCTTGGTTCATGGAGTTCATCTGTTCTGTCAACGGCAACGAGCATCACCAGTCAAGTTGGTTAGTGCCTATTACTCCAGATTTTCTGCCAATCTTTCGCTTATATTCTCAGGAGATTTTACCATTGGAGCAGCAAAACCTCCCACTGCTAAGGTTGTACTTTTTTGGCCCAGAGCACAAGGCTTGTGAAAATCTGGTCTGTAAGAAAAAAAGAGTCGATGGCTTCATTTGTTTAAAGAGTTTTCTGACTTTCATGATGTTTGAAGGGTTCTTTTTTATTATATTTGGTGATCTTATATTTTTACTTAACCTCTGTTCTAATTATGCTTTTTTAGTGGACTTTGAAATGTAATTTGTGTGTAAAAAAAAACAAAAATTAACTAACAATTATGGTGCAGTGGTGAATATGATGGACTATATCATTGGTGTGGCTCGGTAGTCTAACGGTAATGTGTTGGACTTGTAATCCTGAGGTAACTCAGCGGCGCAGGTTCGACTCCGCACTGGTACACTGCCGGGTAACAACCTTAGGCAAGTTGTTCACACACATGTGTCTCTGTCACCAAGCAGTATAATTTGGTACCGGCTTCACCGCTGGGACATAAACAGGCACACTGCGCGATACACTGGCCTCATATCCGTGGTCTCGCAGTGTAAAAACTGGTGTCTGGCTGAGGGCCTTAGGAAACGGAGATCAGTGCCGCCCTATGGGCCGTAAGGCTCGGGAAGGATTTTACGTTTTACGTTTTTACGTTTTATATCACTGTGGTTATGGCTATTAATAACTGATTGTACACAACTCGCAGAGACTTAAATATACATGAGCAATTGTTGGTAGTGTTTGAAAACACATGCAGAAGAAGTTATGTCACAGAGATAAACTTTGAATTTTTAAACAGCATTGTTTGGCATAGTTCTTTTAGAAGTTTTAACAAGTAAACAAAAGGGGGATAGTGTTTGTTTGTATTGCAAATTTGGACATGCTCGTTTTCAGGTGAGAGTTTTTATCACGTGCTGGAGACAGTTGAGTCAAGTCTTGTTGAACCAATGGGTGAATCAGCCAGAAAGAAAACTGATGATCAGTGTATGACTTACACCTTTATTATTGCTGTTTTCTGAATTTACAGTACACAAACTGATGTTGTTACTATTTTCAGTTTTGTGTTTTAACCAGACTACATTGAGTTATCTTAAGTTATGTCAAGTTTTTCAAAGATTTTTTATATGTAAATCTTTCAGATTATTTTCTGAGGAAATGGACCAATATGTTTTTGACCCAGAGCACTGCCTGAAGTTATAATAAAGTTAAACTAAAGATGAGTTCAGTTGTAGTAACTTCTGGCATATTGCTGAAGTAAGCCTAAAACTTTGTGCACTGTGGATATTTTATTATTTTTAGTCAGTTATTTTGTTAGTACTTGTCATAAAGAAATATTAATTTGTCCCTGTTTAATGCAGGTTTTGGTATTGATGCCTTAAAAATTTTTTACAATTGTCCATTGTTTAAATGTTTGTAGAGAACGTGATGAAACTGATTTCTGTGATAGAAGCTAGTTTTGTATAAGCAGACATAAAACAAGTTTACCATGCTGAATTTATTTTATTGTTGTTGCTTGAGGTAAACTTTCTGTCCTATTTTGACTGAGATTTTCTAAATTTCTGGTGCTTTTTGTGTATTTCTTTATACATAACTCCATTGCAGCCGGTGTTCTTAATTAGTGTTATTCTGAGCTCACAATCTGCTTTTGTCTTCAATGCAGCTGTAAAGAGCAGTTGGAGCTCATCAACCAGTACTGAAAGCTATGGTAATGATCCAAAACTTACACAGCAGGAACAGATGAAGTCGCACCGAGATGAGCAGGCTGAAGACACTGCTGCTGCTGCTGCTGCAGCCAATAGTAACAGTCAATTTGAAGGAATGGCAAAGGATGCCAGGAAACAGTTTGGAAAGGTTGAGCATGCAACTTGGCTGCCGGGCTGGAACCTGTCAAGTTTAACGCAGCTAACAGGAGCAGTCACAAACACGGTAAATTGCTTTTTTGAAGTACACTAGTTGTTATCATCAGAAATTTGTCATCATCATCATCAATGATCTGGGTTCTTCATTGAACTGTTCAGTTTTTTGCTCTTTTGTGTCCAGTGTACCAGTGACTTACTGGTGCCTGTGTTTGGCAGCAAATTTGCCGTTTGCAGCACTCTTTTGATTTTCTGGCAAAAAAATGCAGTTAAAATTATTCATCTGTCATTTCTTACTCTTCTTCAACATTTTTCTGTTACTTTTGTTTTCCATATACAAAATTATCTTTGGGTTAGGGATGTGTGAGTTGAGTTACAGTTTTTTGTGGAAAAGTCAAATGATCTATAATTTTGAGAGTGAGTCAGTTTACTGTATCAGATTGAATCATAGTGTATTTGTTAGTTTAGCTCAACGAAACAGTAACAGAAGTGCAGTAGTTTTTTTGCTAAAATTTTTTGGTTGTGTAATATTGTAACTGGTTTGTTATTTTGTCATTTTTGTTTCTGCATTGTTTATGTGAGTTTTCTGTTTATTATATAGTATTCATTCTGTTTACAATATAATATTAAGTTTAGTTTTGTTGTAGAATGTTACTTATTTTTTGCCTGTTTGTGAACCAAGGGAAAGAAGATGGTTTCTAGTGGTCTTGGCGTTATTGGTGACATTGGCAAGAAGACATATAACATTCTGCTTGAAGACGACGAAGACTCAAACACTGCAAGAAAAACTAATGTTAGTACGTTATTTATGCTTTTTTACCTTTACGTAGAGTTTGCTGTGTTCTTTTTAACGTGCATATTTTTTCTTATTTTCAGTGAAATGAGAATTGACTTTGTTGTAGTTGCAGTGGCAACAGAATGCTAACAGTTCTGGCATGTTTAGTTGATTATGAAGAGTGGCATTTGGCCTGTAAATGGTTTTACTGCAACAATTATTATTATTATACAAATTCATTTTAAAGAGCCATGATGTCATGGTGTAAATGTAAGGACACCTAACACAAAGCGATTAAAATGGCAAGCTATGCAGCATTAAACGACAGAGTAGTGGTTGCAGACAAAGCAAGGCTGCTGAAAACTGCAGGTGAAGAACAGTTCAATCTTAAGATGTTGCTTAACAGTTACTGAATTTCATCTTTTCATCTATTGTGGAGCAACTTAGAAAAAACTTGTCAGTTAGGCAAAAATTGAAGAGATGGCTGGTATTGATAATGCAAAGGTAAAGAAGAATCTGTCACAGAAGGAGACAAGTGTATCTTCATTGCAACAGGATGATGCAGGTTGGTTAGAGTTAGACTTGTAATCTGCAGGCACATATGTTAAATGTTACAGCAGCTGTCTCAGTCATCAAGCTGACTGTAATTTAGCATTAGAGCTATCTTGATCCCACAGAAGCCATTAGGTTTATCCATAATGTCAATGAACATTTACAGCAAGTTTTCTCTGCTTTCTGCATCACCGGTGAAATGTCGTTGAGCTCGTTAATTTCACACTGCGCACAAGCTGGTTTTTGGCTGCTTGCAATATTGCGTGATAATCGGTACATTCTTTCTTTGTTGCCTTACAGAAATGGGAAATCTCTGTCCATTCTGATAGCAAGATAATTATTACTACTGTGCATACAAGAAATTTGAGCTAATGCTCACGAAACATGTGAAAGCTTATAGCAGTTTCGGTTCAGAAGTTTAGCTGAAAATTGGGGTGTTCACGCTAAGTTAATATACAAATACCAAATTCTTTATCTGGATCGCATAACGATAGTTTCGTGGCGCCACTTTGTGAATGATATAGACTTGTGTCGCAGTCCGAAATTGCCAAAAAATCCATAAAACCCCCTGTTTTGGCATTCAAGGTCATTGAATTCGGCGCCAATTGAGAGCCACTGTACGACTTCCTATTAGTGATTAATAGTAACCTAGACCCTATCTCGCACCGTTATTGAGATACAGCAACTTATTGGCCAAAAATTGCAAATTTTGCCCACCCCTTGTCATTTAGCGCCCTCGTTTGGAGTGCCCCCCTTCGAATTTATGGAAAAGCTTTATGGTTTTTGAAACTAGAGTCTTCCTGGCAGCCGACGGTGAAGATTTGGTGATTCTATCTTGCATTGTTTTTGACTGATCACCCATGTGACAGATGGACGGATGGAGAGAATTGCGATGGCTAAGATGCGCTGAAAGCAGTAGCTGCTTTTGCACATAAAAATGGTTTCATGTTTGTTGTTGTAGCTGTTGTTATTTTAAAAGGTCAGAGTTAGGGTTAGGGTTGCACTGATCTACCTGGAAGGCCACCATACCATAGCAATATATTCTTTAGCTACTTTCCATTTTTTACAAAGAGGAGAAACTTCGGCCTTTCGGACCATAAGATTATCAATATTACCACTGTGCATAAAGTGCTAAAATGTTTGTTGCTGAAGCTATGAGTTGCTATTCCCAGGCGTTGCTCACATGGAGGCTCTTGAGGAACTGTCTCGCTGGAGTTCTGAGACGCTGGGTAAACAGCTGACTGGTCTGAAAGGCAAATCTGCCGATGCCATACATGACGACATGGCGCTGATTAATGATTCTTTTCACTTCGGAGATTTCAGCGACATCATGGATGGTATGTTTGTTGTTATTTGCTTCAAATTTTCATATCAGTGTAATGTGGACTTATGAAAGAATATTGTTCATGTTCACTGGATCAGCATGTGAGAGAATCGAACATGAATTGTTTGACTTAGTAGAACGTTATTTTGAATGTTATTTTCTAAGCAGTGTAATTTGCTTATCAGATAATTATTTCTGAGTTCAATTTTTTGATTAGCAGCTAGTTTGCACATGCATTCTTAAGTTTTGTATGTTTGGCTTATTAGTTTGTGGCCAAATTTGTTATAATTTTTTGGTTTATATTTGGCAAAAATATGAAATAAAATGTCGGGACTGGTGACATGTGGTTTGGTAACAAATTGTGTGTGCATTGTTGTAGCATCTGATAAGGAGCATGACTTCGTGCGACTTGTCACAGACTTTGTCAGTCAACTTGGACTGCAGCTCAACGTTAACAAACTGATCAAGGTCTGAGCTGACACTCCTTATTTTTGTCTACAGAATTGCACAGATTTTTTGCTTTTTTTGATCTAGTTATTTTTCAACTTGCTATTTGATGGTGAACTTTGTCACTGATAACTAGTGTCGAAAGATTAACATGTTAGTATTACTGAGCTTTCATTTCTGTCAGACTGTTGTAGACTTGTGTAAGTCAGTTTTTAAAATCTTGGCACAACTTATCATCAGCATTTATTGCTGGTAAATGTTGGTATAAATTTTTAGACTACCCGGAATGGCTTAATGTTTTACCGCTGATGTTTTTAAAAATATTTTTTTATATTTTCTGCTGCGAGATCTTCGAGCTTTGTTGGCCAGTCACCATGAAATTTTGCCACACAATCAGAATTTGGGTGCACATTATAATGCAGGTTCTAAAATTTGGGGCTCTTCTGATTTTAATGTCTGACTTTTTTGGGTGTTTTTCCCCTTTTCCCATTGCAACTGTGACATTTTGGAAATGCTGTTATATTCTGCTAGGAATGATGTTAGGCAATAACTTTCATATTGTATCACATATCTTCATAACATTTGCTCTTGTGCTCCTTATCCATAGCACATGAGTGTCACAATATGCACTGCACAACTAACATAAAACAAAAACATGCAGTAATAAGGTTAAACAAAAATGTGATGAAAACTGTAGTCCTTACTGAGTGAAACATATATAACAAAACTTTAAAACTTATGATGTGTTATTATAATGATTGTTATATAAGTAAGTTTTAAGATGCGATAAAAAAACATTGGCTTTGTTTTGAAGCTGTGCAGCACAAGGTCTTGGTTTTGGCCATGGCCATGGCCATGCCACATGTATCTTATGCAGTTACTCTGGTACACTGAATTTAGTTTTTGGGTAATTTATCTTTATATCCTTATTCCGCAGCACACATAATTAAGCATTAATTATCAGAACAACTTGTCTCAATTATAGGGATTTTTGTTAATAGGAATGCCATACAATTTAACAATTATTCACCCACAAACACTACAAATAATGTTTTTGCATTATGTTTTACTATATGCCATAGCTAACTTTAAAAATGTTTTAATGCAGTTCATGTTCATAATTGCTACAGGTTCCAATTTGACAATATTTTTGATAGACAAATATGATGATGACAATGAACCATGCTATGTGGTCAGTCGTTCTTGAACGAGTCATTCAATGGCATATGCCCACAGCATTTATTCACAGTCATCTTAAGCAGTCTGTACAGCAGATAAGCGAAGATGTGAAGTATGATGAGCATGAAGGCAAGGATGTCCAGCATCAGGTACAAGTACAGAGGTAAATCGTTGCCAGCTGAGTGTAGATGATCGCCACTGAATCAACAAACGTGTTCAATCCAGAACGTCACTCTTTCCACCAGACTCTGAGCTTGACTTCGGAATATCTTGGATGCCTTCGCAATGCGTTTTTTGTACAATTCATCACCCAGTATCTTGTAAATGTTTTCAAAAAGCTGATCAGCTGTGAAGCCATGCAAATCCATCAACAGGCTGTAGCCTTTATGATCAAGACGTTTGGAGTTGTACATTTGATCACCAGATATAGGAAATCCAATCATAGGAACTGCATGGTAGACAGCCTTGTACTGTCCATTATTTCCGCAGTGTGTGATGAAGAGTTTAACTTTTGGATGGGCGAGGATATCGTTTTGTGGTACCCAATGAGATATTATCACGTTGTCTGGGATGTTTAACTCGTCTTTGTTTCTCATTTTCCAGATCACTTTGTATCCATTAAGTCGGTGAAATGCTGACAAGTACTTTTTGGCAGCAGTGACCGGGTAAACAGAAACTATGGTACCAAATGTCATCAAAATGACTCCCTTCTCGGCATCATCGATAAACTTTCTGATATCAGGAGGAAGTTTGCCTGTGGCAGGTTTTACCGTCAGGCCACCGACTTCTACAACATTTGGTATTAGTGGGCGGGGATAGTCCAGTATAAAACTGTCCATTGGATACAGCCACAACACTGATCTGGACATTAGCTCTTCGACAGAGCCGAAGGAGCCATATTGCTGGTACTTATTAATGATTTCTGTTGGTGGCTCGGGAATTGCAAGTGATAGCACAAATGCACTGATGAAGTTTGCCAGCGTCTGAAAGAAGCTCATGTTTTCAGAATATGGTAGAAGAACCTTGTTTGGCACGAACAATGGCAGCCACGGAACCCTCACCCTAATAGTTTATACACTTGTTAATGGCAAAATTCAAGGACTAACACATTAAAAACAGCAAAAATCATAAAAGGTGATATTATTCGGCAGCATCACAACACAGTTAGTGTGATGTGGGCAATATCACATTTTATAAGTTTGGCTCTTTTTGATGCGTTAATCCTTAAATGTTGCGGTTAACAAGTGTATATATTGCTGTTTTGTACATACATAAATATTGATAGTTTTTTTTGTTTTTTTTATTATTTAGGGTTATATTTTGGGATGTTTGTCAATTTTATATTGTTTAGTCTAATTTTTTACTTGCATTTATATATATGTATATATTTTATATTTTTTCTTAATATTTATATCAACAATAATGAAAGTGATGTCTGTTTTTAGACACAGGCTAATGCAAGAAAATGGCTTGTTGAACAGTCATTAAAGGTACCAGAAATGCAGCAGTTACAACCTCAGGTTTGTCAGCATTTTTATAATACTGGTGTGATAATTGTTTTTTTAATAATTTTTATCTTATAATGATATATCAAGGAACGTTGATTAATGTGCACATCTGAGTACTGCTTTAATTTGTCTAGTTACTTTATCCAAGTTTCTTGAAGCAAACATTTCGGACTTGGTAGCATTTTTTGTTGCCTTGATAATAGTGTCAAAGCTATGAAAGTTAGTACATATTATTATCAAGAGTAATCAGCTGCAGTCTGTAACCAGTGACTTGATTCCGGCATCGGCATGTTTCTGTCTGTCATATGATAAACCATGTTGCAACATTCAAGGACTTGATTCGTGGCAATTTGTTCTGCGTTGCACAAAATATGAAGTAAAATGTGTGACTGGTGGCACGTTTGGAGTCAAGTCAGAAATGGTGTGTGGTTAATTGGCTGTATGAGTTTTTCAAGCTGCAGCTTTCTACCGATTTTTCTGATGTTGATATATTTGTTTTATAGCATGTAAATTTTTGTAGCAATGTTTTCTTGAAGGGCAAATGACTTGTTGCTACAGAAGCAGTTTGTTAAGATTTTGCCATAACCGAGATTAACATGGATTGAATACACATTTATTGCACTTTTGCCTGACAGGAGGCATATGAATCGGCAATGCGATCGTTCTCTGATTTGACAGCTGCGGGTGTCGCATTGTATCACAAGGTGGCGCAACTGTTGCTGATTGAGAATAGTGGAAATCCACTTCTCTCATACAAGTTTCGTGCTCTCAGTCTTGTTGGGTAATGATGCCATTCTGTATTTTATTACTCCACCCGGAAACGATAGTTTTCAGAGTGGACTTAGTTTTTACCGCAGATGTGTTTAAAAAATTTTTTGCAAGGTATCTTTCAGCTCGATCAGTTGATCGAGGCGAAATTTTGCACTGTGGTTGATAGTACGCTGAATTTTGTAATGCAGGTCCAAAAATTTTAGCAAATGCATGCCTATAGCTTTGGTGGTAGTGGGATTAGCTCCACGAAGCTCTGCCACCTGATGTGTTACTGGGTAGACGTGATAACGCGGGTACAACTTTTGTTGGTCCTGCCCCCTTAAAATTTGGGAAGGCAAAAACGTCCAAAATTTGCTGCGACTTTGGACAACTTTTGACTTTGACTGCAAATATCTGTGGAATGCATAGAGACATCAACAAGTAGAAAACAGCGTTATCAATGGCAGTCCATCCTGAACTTTTGTCCACTAACAAAAAATGATAGGCACGCATATTGACCCACCCTAAGATGACAGTACATGATCAGCATATTCTAAGCCATTTGAGTTTGGGCCACATGACTTTCCTAAGAGGGGAATTTCAACCCCTTAATTTTTTCCTCAGTTGGATTTTCAGTGCTGGCCAGACTTATGTCGCTTTGTTCCAAATTTTTTGTATTAGATTGCTTGTTTTGTGTTAAGTTTAGTAGTCTGTATTCTTAAACGTATTTTATATTTATTTATTTATTTTATTTATTGTTATTATATTACTGTTGTGTTTCTGTTTATTATTTGTGATTTTTTATGTCTTTAGTTTTTTACATTTTGTTTTCTTTTTTATGTTTATTACCTAATTCTCTATTAGATGAATTCAGTGCTTATGCAAAGGATCGTCACTCTAGTATATGCTTGGACGTTGTATTTTTGTGACTTGGGAATGATGAATAATTGAAAAGTTGCAGTAAGCCCCACTGCACAGGCATGAAGCAGAAGATTGCATGACATTTAAAAGCAGTTTTATTTGTGGTTTGGCAAATAAAGCTACTTGGCTTGTTGATCGTTGCATTCTGTGAACAGATTGACCAAAGTTCTGTGCTTTGAAATCTATGTCCAGTCAAGCCAGTTCACTCATTTGCTGGTGAGTAACATTTGTGTTGTCGCTTAACAGCAAGTACCTGTATTCAATTTTGCAGGATTTCAGTTTTAACTGTCCTGCTCATAAAATTATGCCAGTTCCACCATTTTTCTAGATTTGACTGTTTAAATATTGCAAATGGAGTCCAAGTTGCTCCATGCAGAATTAGTGTGTTACAACCATAGGAAAATATTATTGCGAATTTATGTGTGGAAAAGTTTTTTTTGTTGTCAAGTTTTCAGCATTTTCTTGCAATCAGCAACTCTAAAAATTGTTAGCTTATAACGCAGTTTTTAAATTTTAATTCCACACAAGTGTTCAACTGTTAACTACTGTTATTACCATACTTTCAGTTGTTAGTAACCAGCAAAGTAATTGAAGTAAGATTAGTTATTAGAGAACATTTAGATCAAAACATTGAAGTGTGACACTTTTGTTTCTGATGCTGACTATGTTGTTTTGTTCTGTTTTGCTTTATAATCTGTTGTTGATTTGTTTGTAGCTTGACATCGTAAGCACAGATTTTGGCTGATATGGCATCTTGGTTTGAATGTTGTGTTAACAGAGTGGCCACAGGTCTTTGAAAGTCTTTGAAATTTTTTTCCAGGACCTGGAAAGTTTTAGAAAATCAAGTAGGGTCTTTGAAGTTTTTGAATTTGGTGGAAGCGGATCTCGAAAGTCCATGAATTTCAGTTTTTGAAACCGTTGTGACTGCAATGTGAAAATGATTTTCATATCATGCTAGAATCTTCTAACATCACGTGGTAAAATATTTTGGGTTGCGGTCTCGAAAAGGTACTTGAAAGTCTTTGAAAGTTGTTGGAAGGTTCTTGAATTTGTTTTCCTTGAAAACTGTGGCCATCCTGTTTAAGCTATGCTGCTGATGAGTAGAGCCCATAGTTTTTTGGGGGCAAATTTGGCCAATTTCGCAGGCCATTTTGCAAAATTTCGCGGCTCATTGCAGCAAAATTGTCCAAATTCTGTGGCTTACCGCAGCCTTCCATTTGTGCATAAACTAAGCTTTATTCTGTTTAAAAAACTTTAGTTTTTGCATGCTGGCCTGGTGCTCAGTTATGCTAGCAACATACATAGAAAATTATCAGTATTTTTTCTTTTCAAAAGTGCAATTTGCCAATTAGTCGCATTGTTTTAATTTGCAATTGTGCCGTATACAATGGTAATTATTAGTAGGGATGCAGTTTTAGGCAGTTCAGTTTGCTTTTTCTCCGTGATATAGTTAATCTGAAGCTGACGATCGTACAATTCATCCGTCATTTCTCAACTTCTGTAAAATTCCATGAAATTCCATGGTAATATCAAAATTCTACGGAAAAGGGAAAATTCCGCGACTTGGCTCAAAATTTTGCGGCCTACAGGAAACTGTGGGCCCTACTGACGAGTCTGTGTGTATGTGGGGCATTGGTGATTAGTTGAGTGACAAGCAGCAGTCGGAGGCAGCTGTGAAGTCTCTAGTGGAAGGCATTGAAGTTGAAGCCTCAAATTCTGCCAAGTGTCTTCAGGACGCCTGCAGCCATCTGCTGCCTGTGATGCAGCTTGCCGTCACTAAGATACATCCTTTACTCTCTGATCACTCCGGTAATCTACTGGCAGTTTTGTCTATTATTTGATACATTATGTTCTGATCGGAATGTTTGCATGTTGTTGTCATTTTAAGATATAAAATATTGTTAGGCAATAACAATTATAGAGTTTGGTGTGTCAAGTCATCAAATCATTTATTGTCCAACGTAAACCGTGAGTTACTATTGATAATCACAGTTTGCTGTGAAATATTTGATGCAGTTGTCAAATAAATGGGAAAAAAGTCTTTCCATCAATCATATAACAGGTATAGGTGAATGCAGCGTAACTCACTACTAGGCAGCCGAAATGGTCGTAGGCAAAATGAATTGTGAGTAAGAAATTGGTTGTGAAATGCATTAGGTTGAGACATAAATGATCTCTTCTCTTTTATTTTGCTTGACAGAATATGCTGATGCTGTCGTGTGTAACCAGGCGTAACATGCAAAAATACGAATGAGTTATTTCTCGATGGAATATCTTACTAGTGTAGAAATAGTACATTAAAGGCTACCACTTTGCTACATACTTATGTTCACCCAAGTATAGTTTTGAGTTGAGTCATCGGGCGCTAGCTGCGTGCTGATTGGCTGTGTCTAGCAGGTATACCGCACCTGGAAAGCCTGCAGGTTCTGTCGAGCATGAGTCAGAATAACATATGCGAGGCGCTGAGTCAGTTTGAGCGTGAAGCTCGTCGAGATGTTGAAGCTCATCTCAGTGACATCGAGGCATCATTTGACCTCGGATACTTGCAGACCGATGATGGTTGGTCTCAGTGATGTTATTTGTTAAAGGTTAAAGGTGGTGTATAGCTAGCTTTTTATTTCACAGAGCTACGGAGCGTCACTTGCCATGTGGGATCACACAGTGTTACCTGCCACCCAACACAGGTAAACTCGCTTTGCCTAAACCCCAGCCAGACAGGCCAGTACTTGATTTATCTACCCTGGAGGGATTGAAGGCTGAGTTGACCTTAGTGTTGGTCATATACCAAGATGTCTACTGTCTACTGATAGTCTCCCACTTGATAGCATCCTGACCGCGAGTTGAACCCACAACCTTAGTTATCTTACATCCTATCTCTACACCACCAAGCCAGCAGTTTTATGATTTGTTGACTATTTATTGTTATTTAATTACTTTTGAAACTGATTATTGCGATTGGCATTTTACCACTGCCACGTTTCAGAATTTGTATTGTACATACAGAGTGGCATGTAAAAATTGTTATGTACTAATCACTAATAGGAAGTCATACATTGGCTCTCGATTGCCACCACAGTCAGTGACCTTGAATGACTGAATGCTAAAATAGGGTTTTTTTATGGACTTTATGGCGATTTCAGGCTGCAAGACACATTTCAAGAGCGAATTACGCCAAAATCAATTGAGATAGGCATAGAAAAGCTGGATATGAAATTTTCAGCATTGAACGTAGATTTCAATGGTCCAAGTCTCGATTTTCTAGGTTCAGGGAAACCTGCGCACAAGGGCATTAAAGAGCGTTGTTATTTTACCATTGTTGGCCAGTTTTTCATGAAAAGGGTTGCAGGCAGCCATGGGCATGCTGCCTATCACAACAAGCAATAGTGACAAGCTTTACAGCCATATCACATCGATGACTTTGAAAGACAGTAAACGTCCAAAATAAGGGGCTTTTTATTGATTTTTGCGATCTTTGGCTGCAACGCACACTCCAAGAATGAACTGCAACGAAATGGCTGGAGGTAGATTGACATTTTGTAAACAGGAACTGCTATAGGCTTTCGCGCATCTTATGAGCATTAGCTTAAATTTCTTGTTAACTGCAGAGACGGATCAAGACCACGATGCATTCAGCAGTCATGCCCTGCAGCTCGTTCAAAAGCTGACCAATGATGCAGAAGCTGCTCAGAAACTGGTTGAGGCAAGTACAGACAGTATTCTATAGTTAAATCACTAGAAATTACATATTTGCTGATTATCGAATTTAGTCGTATAGAAGTGTCACGCAATGACCAGTTTTCCTGCATGTATTGTTTGTAGGTCCAGCAGCGAATTCAGAAATACTTGAAGGACTGTGAGCGAGATGAGTCACTTGGACTTGTCAAGATTCTTACAAATGTATGCAGTTGCACTGTGTTAAAACTCATTGATAACTTCACATTTCACACAATAAGTTGCTTGTTATCTTTTTAGCTTTTAGTTTTTGCTTGCAAATTTTTGAGTAAGCATTTTATCTTAACTATTCACTTAATTTTGTTCTTCTGTTGTTCTCCTGTTGGTAGTGAGTTTGTGTCTTTCATCCAGTGATGATTCAATATCAGGATTTCAATTTTGGTTCGATATCGATACGATATTTTGAAAATTTTGTGATATTGATATTGATATCGATATTTTTATAATGATAAGTATTTAAATCTTGTACATGCACAAGAACAAGACATGACGTTCAGCAAGGCAGTTTGCTTTAGGTAGATAATAAAATGTGTCGACATGAAGTTTAAAAATAACTGTAGACTGTCATAAGTGTCGCTAAATTATGACACTATAGTTAGTTTGCTTCAGTTAGTTTGTCGTTTTCTCTGTTTATTGTTGTTATTTTGGTAAAGCAGTAGTAAATAAATAAATATATATATAATAATAATATTACTACTGGCAGTGACGTTGAAAATGACATTGCCGCATTTCCAAGAATACCAGACAAATTAATAATAAGTAAATGTGCATAAAAGACATAAATATCTGCACTGTCATTTTAAGATCAGAATTGTGGTTTAATTTTGTGTTTTGTTCTAACAGTTAAAAGTTTTGGATCAAACTAAGTGTAGTATTAATGAAATTCACTGGATATGTGGAGTGAATTCTCATCTATTAACACTTTATATTTAGTATGTAAAATCTGCTAAAATTCTGGAGATACAGAACTTTTTGGGGGGACTATTTTTTGCTGTGTGTAATACAGGATGTTCACCAGACTGGTGTGCAGTCACTGGCTGATTGGACAGCTGTTTGTATTCAGCTGTACTATGGCATTGCTCAGTCAATGCTGCTTGATCAACCATGCGATGTCTTGCTATATGCACAGAAAGCTGCTAACCTTGCCAGGTTGCTTGCCACTCAAGTCATCTATACAGGGTGCACACAGATCATGGAATATCATGGAATTTAAAATTCAAATCTTCCAGGCCAGGAAAGTCATAGAAAATAAGCCAAATGGTTGCTGCATTTTAAACCCGTTGTGCGTGTTTTTGACTTTTACATAGGGGCCTTCATTATCATTGTCTAGTATTGTACTTGGTTATATTTGCAGTGTAATTGATTTAGTAAATGTAAATTAAAAAACTGACTTGTTTATTTTTTGCTAGATTGAACAGTACTGGAATGATACTGAAAGTAAAAATGTCATTTGCGTTGTTACTGCTAATTTTTCGTCGAAAATGCCATATAGTCTGCAAAAAAGTGCTGCTTTAGCAGTTTTTAAAAAGTATCTAAAGGTGGGTTTTGATGACGTTGTATTTATGGCATCCGTAGAAAATTTTTGCTGATCAGATGAAAATCAATAATGATAGTAAAACAGTTTTGTGTAAAGACCGTCATGCAGTGATGAGTTTTCTCTACTTCAGGAGTTCTAGTTTTCATTTTATTTACTAAGAATGATAATATTTTAGCACTGAGTTTGCTATGAGGAAGATGTGTTGAATGCTGTGTACAGCTTGACAAAGTTGCTATGCATTGAAGTCGGATGCATTTCAACACAGTTCACTTGCTGCCTTTCTGCTGCCGCTGTATGTGAAACATTGCTCTGCTGTCTAAGGACCTCTTTATAATTAACGAATCAAACTGAACTGCCACAAGAATTGCTAGTTCAGTTCAGTTTAGTCTAGGGCTGTACCGAATATTCTGTTCGTATTCTATTTGGCCCGAATAGTAGGCCGAATAGTGTATTTGTATTCGGCTGAATAGTAATGTCAAAAACAGGCTGAATACAAGTAATAAACACTGCACCATCGCCGCTAGTTGTTCCCTCATTCAGCCTTAGACAGTTGCTGTCTCAGCAGCATAACGCCTATGCGATGCTTGATGACATTACCTTAACCATCTGGTTTGTTCAGCCCTAGTTTAGTCCTGTTGCTTTGTACACTCTTTTAACGGCATGATCTTATATCTGTTTGCTGTTTACCTTGTTGTTCATAAATGTCTATGTTTATGCAGTGTTGTGTAATGTATTGTAGAACAAAAGAATGTTTTCATCATATTTTCAACTGAAAGCTCCTAACAAGCTATTGCTATAAGTAGCCTGTAAGTTTATTGGACCAACTATGGTTTGATGGCATCAGAAATTGGAAGTTTTTTTGAACAGTGTGCACTATATAAACTTACTTTTTACCTGTGTAGTTATTTAACTAGAGAATATGGCATTTGTTACAGTCGCTGTCAGACTCGGTGACTCCGTTTGTGACAAACATCTACCTGGAAGCAAGCTCGAGCAGTACCTGTATCCAGGATGCATTTCAGCTGCTGTTGCCAGTCGTTCAGCTGGCGCTTCTGAAAGCCGAGCCGGTCTGTCGACAGCTTACCACCTCCTCACCAGCTGCTGACCAGTGACCTAACTCCACTCCAGTGATGGGCACTAGTTAACTACTTCTTATAAATAATTACTTACCAACTAGTTAGCAGGTAGTTAGCACTGCTTATTAGCAAGCAGTTGTATTTACTTTTCAATATGGTAGTCGGAATATATAAGTTATGACTACTTTAAAGATAGTTGCTAAGTACAGTAGTCACAACTATTTGGCATTTTTAAAACTTATATCAGGCTAATCCAAGCATTTTCTGGATGTTTTTTCGGATTGAAAACTTTTCGTTTGTTGTGTGTAAGGTTAACACTGTAATGTGTGCTATGTGCTGATATGTGATTTCAAGTGATTTACTCACAAGAACTAATGTTAATATCAGATTTCTGTTATTGTACATGGTGCGGCTAAAAAAGTAGCCCCCTAAAGTTTTTCACTGTTTTCTCATCAAACGTTTGAGGTTTGAATTTGAAATTTTATACCTTTATTTGCTGAAACCTTATACATCTAATTGCCAGGTAAAATATGATTTCATTGATAAACGACAAAGTTATAGACTTTTTAACATGACTGCCTTCCAATTTTTCAGCATTTAAAAATGTTCAAGCTAAATATGCTATTTAATTTTCAAAAACTGGTTATCACGTTACTGCCAATGATGTTGCAGTGACGTTTTGATAAACAGTAATTTATCTTGTTTATAAACTATCACTTAATTATCATTTTTTAAGCAATTGCCGGCTTCTTACCGGATTCATCTTTCAGCAGGATGGTGCGCCAGCACACACAGCACGCAGCGCACGGAACGGGCTGCAAGCCAACTGTCCAGATTTCATCACAAATGACCAGTGGTCTCCAAATTTGCAGATTATAAACTCAATGGACTATCGTGTGTGGGGTGCAATGTTGGAGGTTTACTGCAAGCTTAAAACAAAGCCAAAAACAATCGCCAAACTCAAGGAAGCGCTTCCGGTTGTCTGGGGGAACCAGCCACAAGGACCGATCGACAAGGCTATGAAAGACTTAGCAAATTAAGCGACTGAAGGCCTTGTGTTGGAGCTTGGAGCTGGTGGTGGACACTTCGAACATTCACGTTGTCAATGAAATTCTGGCATCTGATCATTAGTTAACTCTGTTGTTTCAACGATGTTATTGAATTGGTGTTGTAGCTTGAACATTTTTGAATGCTGAAAAATCGGTAAATGGCCATGTTAAAAAGTCTATAGTTTTGTCGTTTTTCAACAGAATCACATTTTACTTGGCAATTAGATGTAAAAGGTTTCAGTACATAAAGCTGTAAAATTTCAAATTAAAATTCCAAACAGTTGCTGAGAAAATGGTAAAAAACTTTAGGGGGCTACTTTTTTTGCCGCACCCTGTACAGCTAAAACTATTAGTCAAAGTAGTTCACTTTTTTAATAGTACTTAAGAAAAAATATTTATGCCTGCTTATTTTTGAACTAGTTAAAAGTAGACATACTTAAAACTACTTCAAGAGGGAGCAGTAGTTAAGAAATAGGCTTAACTGCTAAGTCGGTAGTTGATGCCCATCACTGAATGTCTCGTTGCCATGCTACAGACTGTCTTTGTTGTTAGTAACTGCAGACATTTTCATTCATTATATTGTATGATATTAGTGACATGCAATAACTCACACAGATGCACTTAATTCATCAGTAGTGCCTTACTGAATGTTTTGTGATATTTTGGCAACTACAGTCAGTGTACCGACCGAATGTCATTTTCGTTTTCGGCTCCAGTTTTTGATCATTTTGGTTATTACTCTTTTCAGCCAAAATTGCCACGAAAATGTTTTGGCATTCTCATTTTCTGAGGAAAGTCAGACCACAGTTGCTATGGCAGCTATATTGTTTGCCACTGACTGCTGCACTGCATGCACTTAAGGTTTCGTATGTATGAACTGGAGTGCGATAATCTGCCTCTAATGTGTAAATACTGCTTGACTGTTTCAGTCTGATATTATAGTGCTGTGTATAGGGTGCAGCAAAAAAAGTAGCCCCCTAAAGTTTTTTTCTGTATTCTCAACAATCATTTGGAATTTTAATTTGAAATTTTGCAGAATTATTTTCTGAAATGTTCTACATCCAACCTGAAGAACTTCCTTGAGTTTGTCGATTGTTTTTGTTTTGTTTTAAGCTTGCAGTAAAAGAATGATAATTTAGTGATAATTTATAAACAAAATACATTACTGTTTATCAAAACGTTATTGTGGTGTAATCAGAAGTAACTTGGTAACTGGTTTTTGAAAATTATATATCATTTTTAGCTTCAACAATTTTAATGCTAAAAAATCGGTAGGCAGCCACGTTAAGAAGTCTATAACTTCGTCGTTTTTTCAACAGAATTACATTTTACTTGGCAGTTAAATGTAGATTATTTCATGTAACAGATCTGTAAAATTTTTAATTAAATTCTAAACGGTTGCTGAAAATGCAACGAAAAACTTTAGGGGGCTAAATTTTGCCACACCCTGTAGATAGTTGTGATGGTAAAATTGAGTAGTTGTAGCATTGTTACACATATGCAATATTTGTAAAATACACTGGATGATCTTGGGTGAATTAAGCTGCGCTCTCAGCAGCAATGTCAGTTAGTGTTTACCTGTAGTAGCACTGTGGCTGAGGGGCTGTCGGAAAATCGTTGGAAAATCTTCTTGTCCAAAATTTTTCATCCAAAAATACAAATTAGGGCTAAAAACCTCTAGTTAACTTTAGGGGCAAAATTTAAATTTTGAGCACCTATAATCTTTGCTATCAGAAATTTGCAGTGTCTATTGGAAGCTTGCAACTTCATGCCGACCTACTTTTTTTAACCCACAGTGCCGTTGTTCTCTGTGCATTGGGCCGAGCTGGGCTCAGCACTGGACAGGTGCATAACCTGTCCACCCCGAAGGTAAGGTAAGGTAAGCTAAAGCCATTGTTCTGTTGTGCAATATCACAAACATCAGTTGTTGGTTTCAGTTATTTTTATGTCACCATGGAACTATGCCACTAGCTAATGACATGAAACCTTAAGACTCAGTGAAAAGCTCTGTGGTTGGCAGTTTTACCTCGTGGGGGTTGCTTTGACCTGTATTTACAGTCATGTAAAACATACTTCTGGTTTTTTTGCAGACTCTTGTTATTTCTTGCAAGCTCAGAGACCCTCACAACTCTGGGTGCTGTGGGGCACTAAACATGGCACTGAATTTGTGTCTTTTGCAGCTGTTAAAGTGTTATCATGGCTGATGACAGCTGCAGTCATTACGACTATGTCTCGTCAACTTTGCTCATTATTTATTGCCTTATTCACTTAGCGTCAGTTGATGCCATTTATGTAACTGTTTGTTTCATTGTTTTCTCTATCAAGCCAGATCATTTGTGTTTTTTAACTGCTGGTTACATTGTGTGGCTTGCAAGTTGCATTGCATAATGTTGATGGTTGTTTGTCACCAAGCAATATATTAAAACCACTTCTACTGCTACTACAAAGGATGATTATTATCCTGTTATATTAAGCAAAGCTCAAAAGCCAGCACAAACTATTAATTAAACTATGAAAGTATCGGCAGCCTGCTGTTAAATTTGTTTCTGTCATTTATGATCGACTGCCTGAGCACCAGTATCAGCTTTTGAAATATTGTGCTATCATGGGGAAAAATAGTCTCTGGGTAATGGATAGGCTTATCATGCCAAGAATCTTCAAGGTGACATGTTTAATAATAATGACAATAATAATAACTTATGTTGAAACTAGAAGCCCTACTGTTGGTAGTGTGGACCAACTGTACTGCTATTATTCGAATGCCAGCGTCTGACTTATGGTCGCGGAAAGAAAGTTATTTCACAGATGATTACAGTCCTATACAACACACGCTATGGTTATGCTGTAATATTGAAAGTACAATCAACGTTACGATACAATACAGTAATGGCTGCAGGCAGCAGGTTTGCATTCATAATTGCAGCCAAACCGCTGCAGATAGAGACATTCATGGTCACTATTTTTAGCCTATAGGAACTCATCTGTCACCACCCTATCCAACTCCACTGCCAACCTCCCACGACGTACCATTTAGCCACAATGCATAAGTTAACAAACGACGACAAGCAGACGACACATCGTACCCAAGCCTCGATCTAACGGGTCATCGAATAACGGTTCAGGTCGGTCAACTTCGGTGACTAGGTTGGTGTTTCCGAAATTCGTGTACCCGCACAGCCCTAATGGCAATCAATTGTATAATTTATATATTCTGTGGTCACACTCACTTTACTTTTTAAACAAAGTTATAATTCTGAAGATTGCCAATGCATTTACCGTAGAAAATGATGCAGAGGACAATAATAAAGGCTGGCCAAATATTGCGGAGGGTACAGCAGACAAGAAGCTTGACTCTAAGCGCGTACAACTTCTCTGACGGGTCAAACACGACAAGTGACCAAACGACACACTTCGGCTTTCAGACCGTCACTGAAGAAGAAAAAGAAAAGAAAGGTTAATCACTCTGTCCTGTTCAGTGGCGGATTCAAGGGGGGACGCCCACTATTGACTGAAGGCATTGTAAAAGCAAGTAAAAGTTTTGCATCAAAATGCATTATTTCTGCATAAAATTTTCAAAATTTTTCTGGGAGGACCCAATAATTTGTTGTCATCATAATTTGCATCCATGGTTTGCAGCTAACTGCATGAGTAAAAATGGGCATGTTTTTTTGTTTGTCATTTTATTTTTGTTCGTGACGTTTACCGCTGCATTTGCTGATATGAAAACAGTGATATTATGCCGAAATTTGATAATTTTACGACTTTAACTCTTGATATCTCTTGAATGAAACAATATCGTGAACCGCGTTGTGATACAGAATTGGCTAACAAATAACTGTCAGAAGTGCACAAAAATGCATTATTTTGGCGTAAAAATGAAAAAAAAAATTTCTGGGGATGGGGCTATCCCCAGACCTCACCCCCTCCGGTAAGGGGGACACCCCCTCCCCTGACC
>Ga0209367_1001374_pt1 | contig 29651 bp, 16 predicted proteins | sample WorMetLIZISLAND2_FD_187412 | JGI IMG/M metagenome (GOLD analysis project Ga0209367, IMG submission 187412) | Marine gutless worms symbiont microbial communities from Max Planck institute for Marine Microbiology, Germany - Olavius geniculatus... ...
CCAGCGACTGGCACATCAAACAGCCGACCAACAACTTGTGGCTGAATTATGCAGCCAACTGATTCACTTGCAACCACGATGGAAGCCACACGACCACTGATTGCAATGGACTCGGACATCCATAGCAACACAGTAGCAAACGTTGTTGCCATGCCACCACCCGCCAGTGCTGCCGACACCCAGAGTAGATCAGGAACAGTCTTCACAGCAAGCAGAATGATGCACGCGACCGCTGTCACTACCAGGTTGATGACAATCATCGTACGTGGTTGCAGCACAAATGACAGTGGTACTCCGAGAAACCGTCCGAGGCAGTGAGCTCCAAAGAACAGAGACATGAGCAGTGAGATGAGCGTCACTGGCCAGTGCATAAACTTGATGGCAAATGTCGGCAGGTAATCTGATGGAGTCAGCTCAATGTACGCATAGACATGGTAGAACAGCGACAACAGCAACAGAAACAGCAGTGTTGTCAGACTACAGTAACAGCCTGGCTTTATAACCTCTGTGATGGAATCAGACAAGAAGAACATTATTTTACTATTAACAGTACGATAAAGATGTTTTCAAGGATTGTCTGAAAGACAGAAACAGTGATGATGACTGATGAACGCTGAAATTTGAAAAGGTACATGCTGGTAACTGGTGAAACAATGAAGTGAACCAAAGATGACTTAATTACAAAGAGACAGTAAAATAAACTGAGCTTATGCATATGAAAATGAATGGCAGGTGGTCTTAAAAAGAAATCCATAGGCTTTCAAGCCAAAGTGACACTTATAGACGTCGATTAAATACAACAACAATGCACAGCGGCAAGATATCGACGACGACGAGCAATAACGCACGACGAAGTGCGATGTCGACGTCGACAATGCAACGCGTGACAAGACGCGCAAAGACAATATACGACGAATACGTCGACGATGACGCGGGACGACGATGGATGACGATGACGCACAACGACATACGATGCGCAACAATGCATGATGACGACATAGGCCTACAGTGACGTCACATGATGACAAACGACAATGGATAACGACAACGATGGCTACTGAGTGCAGCAAGATGTTACTACTGTAAACCCAGATTTGGTAACTTTTTTATTTTGCCAACTTACGATTTTAACTCGAACGATATCTAACAATGAAGTCTTATGCCAGACCGGTCTCTTGGCAGCCTCTTCCATCTTTCGCAAACGAAGACTCGGACTGTTCGGTCACGTTGCCAGACTCACAAAGGACGTTCCAGCAAACCAGATCCTTCGGACTTGCTGCGAAGCCCAAGACGGTGCCTGACCATCTCCTGATTGGAAATGTGCACGTGGCCGACCTCCCATCACTTGGATCCACCAGATCTGCCGAGACACAGGAATATCAGTGACCGACGCTCTGCAGCTGGCAGAAGACCGCTCGTTTTGGCGACAAATCGCAACGGCGGAATGCTACGGCTGAACGCTTCGCGTCTTGATGATGATGATGATATGCAAGGTACAGTAATTTTAATAACGTGCCAGTTATAAAGTGTGGCGCCCAAACGTTCAGCGCCCAAAGCCTAAGCCCCAAATTAATGCACGGTTATACACCACTTATTGGTTCAGAGGCATGGCTGAGTACGATGGGTGAAATGCGGATGTCTTCTGCATTGACATCCGTCTTTTACCCGTTGCCACATCCGCAGATCCGCACATCCTCCTTTTACGATCGTCCTCTACCGCTAGCAATTTGTAAAACCGGTGAGCCGGACAGCAAAGCTCTTAAAAAAATTAAACACTATGACATATGTAAAATCAAAACACTTTAAAAATTTACTGAAGTAAACCATGGCAGCAGTATTATGGGCGTATAAATTAAAGCATATAATACATGTTGAAAGACGCACCATAGTTCCGAAAGAGACATAAAGACAAACTGTCTTAAAAATTCGGTGGCTAACTGGATTCCGTTTCCCGTTTGCATCCGCAGAGCGATCAGCAATATGTCCATCGTGCGTTGCTAAATCAGACAGTTGAACAATTTCTCCATCATCTGTTATTTCAGCCGCTGATTGCATGACAAATCCTTACAACCGACCAAGCCGTTATTTACTTTCGTTTGTTTACTTTTTAGAGGTCCGGTAGTGCTGGGTCAGTTTTCGTTTTTCGGCATTTTTTCGGTTGTTCGAAATTATTTTTGGTTCGGTTGCTAAATACATTTTGATATCGATATTGATTTTTAGCCAAGTATGGCAACCCTCGTTCCAACTGCCGAAGAGTTTGAAATGGTGTTTTTAAAATATGCAACATTGGCAATAAAGTGAGTTTTGAAAATCGTGAGGTCATGCACGTGGCTCTGTGCCGCTACAATGGCAGGATACCTGTAGTCCCTGTGTCAGCTTTGGAGAGGAAAATATACCTGGTAATATACCTGGTGTGGCCACACCAGACTTGAAGGAGTGATGTAGCTATAGGGTTAAACGGATTTCAGTCCTTGAAGAAACCCATCCGAGATTGCTTCAGCTTCTGCAGACCTTTCTTGAACTGATTCACTGTGGTCGCCTCCAATATGGATTTATCCAAACTATTCCACCGATTGACAAGTAGATCAGCAAAGAACTGGTACATATAGTATATATACCGGTATTTAATTTATATACATGTATGCACATTTGTGCTATGGGCACTGAAGACTAAGTATTATCTAATTATTTTTGATTGACATATTAATTAAAAATGACTTAGTTTAACATAGAGATTGTGAACTTTAACTTTCAAGCCACTGAAACCATTACCTGTGCACCTGTAGCAGGTAGCAGACGAATAAGCTGATTGTGAAGAAAACAGCACAAACTTGACAACAATAATTATTATTACATTTTTTTGTAACAACAGTCACAGTTCCAAGTCATAACATGTCAAAATAATAACGAAAAATTAAAGCTCAGAACACATAAAATCATTTCATCTTTCAGCTATTCTGATTTTTCCTCAATTTTGAAAAAAATGAACAATAAATTAATTGACAACATTTCAGACTTGTCTGTCAGAAGAATGGTCAGTTAAAAAGTAGCTGATGCCAATAGTTTCTCGATGTTTATGTTTCAACAACGTTTTTAGTGATAAAATGCTTGAAAGTATTTGTAACAATACAATATACAAAGTAACAAAGCCTAGGTATCTCATTAATATGCCGCGCAAAATTTAACATCAAACACGCTAAACATTTTTTGTAAAGATTAGTGAAAATTAACTGACTAGTCAATGGTCAATGACGTTTCATTTACAAAAAAATTCTAATTGTCGGCGTCCACAGTGAAATGCACACTGGTACATTATTCTTTCGGGCAGAAGTTGCATATAACAGTCAATACAGTGAATGTTAACTTCACCTGATCACATCTCATATTAGCCACCAGATGTCATATTTTAAGGCTAAAATGCACCAAATTCGATTTCGGCTGGAGCCCCAGACCCCACTGGGTGAGCTCACCACATTCCCCCAGACCTCCTAGCTCAGTTTAAAAGGTCACACTTCTAAGGAAAGTAAAGGTTGGGAAAGGAGAAAGGAAAAAATGGTGAGGAGATAAATGGGGATGGAAAGGAAGAAGAGGGAAAAAAAGAGGAGGGAGAGAGAGAAAAGGAAGTGGAAGGACATTTCACCCCCCTCCCCCTCTTGGCTGAAGCCTAGATCCGCCACTGGGCGGCAATCTTAAAGTCCGCAACGGGCGGCCAACGGGCTTGCTATGCCACTGGATTCAGTAGTTTCAAAACTGCAGCATGGATTAGTTAATACCAAATAAAACCAGCTGATTAATCGTCAGAATAACCTGTGCACAACATATGCAAAAACATGCTATTTTGAGGTACTGTTCTTCATATGATAATGACAGTAAGAAAAGCAAAACAGCAAAACTGCATAATGTAAGAAAAAGACTAAAACAACTAAACCAAACAAAATTAAAAAAAAAACACGCCAAAACCAATGGTGACATGATATGCAGCCATCCGTCCAGTTGCCAAGGGTCTCAAGCTTTGAGACTGTCATTAAACAAGAAAACATGACTCACTTTACTGAGATTTTAAATGTCCAATGACCTTGCTTTCAACTTGGCTGAAACTCTAAATTGTCACATTGGTTACTCATGTCCTGAGAAACCAACAAAAAATTTGAGCTAATGCTCACGAGGTGCGCGAAAGCCTATAGCAGTTCCTGTTCGCAAACTGTCAGTCTATCTCCAGCCACTTCGTCGCGACTTTTACGGGGGTACCACTCTTTGATGCCCTCATGCGCAGGTTTCCTTGAACCTAAAAAATCAAGACTTGGACCGTTGAAAATTGCGTTCAATGCTGAAAATTCTGTATGCAGCTTGTCCATGTCTATCTCAATTGGTTTCGGTGCAATTTGATCTTGAAATGTGTCTCGCAGCCTAAAATCGCCAAAAAAAATCCATAAAACCCCCTATTTTAGCGTTCAATGTCATTCAAGGTCATTGAATTTGGTGGCAATCGAGAGACAGTGTACGACTTTCTATTAGTGATTAATAGTAACCTAGGCCCTATATCGCACTATTATTGAGATACAGTGACTTATTGGCTAAAAATCGGAAATTTTTTTCACCCCGCCTCTCATTCTCACTTAATCAATTAATTGTTTTACACAATTATTCGATTAATTAAAATTATTCATTTAAACAGCCCTAGTTTTTATGCCTTTTTGTTTCAGACAGACAGACGGGCAAGACACGCAATGTGGCTACATCACAAGATCTTTAGCTGCTTCTAAGTTTTAAGTTGGAGATTTTATAAATCTGGAATAAGTTGCATTACTGATGTACACATGCCAAGCACTTTATCAAAAATACATCAAACAGCATCACCGTCGCAGTCTTTGATAAAAAAAACACACGCAGAGTCCGAATAATCTAAAGATTTCAACTGCAGGTCATATCACAGATGTTGATAACAAATAGAAAACAATGAAGTGAAGAACACATGAAACAACTAGATTTTGGGAAGTTTTGGCGCAGTAATGATGGGATTGTTCTGCTTGATGAGCTTGCGTCCTTCAGTCTTGTAATCGTACGTGCATGCGTGTGCCTCGGCGTAGCGGTGCAACGTGCAGAAATTGTTTCCACACCTACAAGAATGCATCACACTCAGCTATTTGCATTCATATCCAGGGCCAAATATGAAGCCAAATAGGGCCTGTCAGAAAAAATGTGACGTGGGGCCCTCACATAAATTTTTCAACATCAAAGATTAGTTTACAAAACTTCCCATGAATTCAGCATTACAAGTTACAATTGTCACAGTTTTACCACTATTATGGTATTGCCTGATCTGAGAGAAGCTTCCAGCTTTCTGAATTCAGATGCTAGCTCATAGGCCAGCAAATGTCATGCTGCACTAAGTGAATTTTTAAATGTCACAAAACACCATGAAGAAAAAGTTGCGCTGTTGTCCACAACTTTCTGGCCTGTGGGGGCCCCATTTTTGTGGGGCCCATGTTCAGTTGAACATGCTAAACAGGCCTAAATCTACCTCCACTTATACATGCTGATATTGATATATTCGTCTGAGACAACAGTCAGCAAGTCACAACTATCAACATGCTATAATTAAAAATAACGGCTACAGAGTCAACATCATATCCATGCCAACAATAAGAGTCCAGAAATAAGAAAAAAAACTATGCAAGTCAGCTGCAAATCAGATATTCTCAGATCCCAGAAATTGTTTATCTTAGTCACTGCAGATCAGTCAATGGCACTGCTGATCATAGCAGATCACTAACTCAGACTACTTCTGTGACAAAAGCTGATCTGCGCTGACAATGACTACCTGCAGTTACTAACATCACCGACTACTAGATCTGCAGTTGATACAATGTGATATGTGGCGTTTAGGCACACTGGCATGAACAAGTAATAAGAGCAGCATATTCTGCAGAACCTGCACTGGAAGCCATTGCCAAGTCTTGTTTTCTTCCCACAAATGCTGCAACGTTTGCCGGACTTCTTACGAACGGCCATCTTGACTGATGGAAGACGGAATCCAGCCGAACCGCGACTTCGGCCGGCCGACCACTTGCGCAGCTGGCTATGGGCAGACTGTGCACCACCAAACAACAACGTAACAGTGGTGCATTCTTCTCTTATCACACATAGGGTGGCTCAAAATAAAATACCCTGGCAGACAATATGCAATTTATCCAGCAGTTGCACGATTTAAAAAAAACTCGAGACTGCTTAATCCTGATATTTCTCTGATTTGATTTAATTTTCAACAGCTGTCTCTTTTTGCATTGACCATAAAACGTTTTCACCATGCACTCAGCTAAAAAATACAAAAGTTGCATAGGTAGCTGGGCTGAAGCCCGTGACCCACCAAGGGCAGCTTGCAAATTACTGCAATTTCATCACAGTGCCTAGCTAGCCTAGATTATTGCTTAAAAGAAGGGACGAGACATGACCGGAGAAGATGAGAGTGCAGAACGGAAAGGGGGTGGAGACAGGAGCAAAAAAATCATTATCACACTCACGCATTCTCCTTTCTCAACTGGCATGTCTGGTATATAACCACTGACGACGCCAAAAAGGACAAAGGGGGCAAAAGGGACAGCTGCCCCTCCAGTGCCTTGCCCTTCACCATTCTCATCTGCTCCCCCAAGAGAAATGTTGATTGTGCTAAAGTGCCCTGGTGCTCTGTTAAGCGTTTTTGATGCACATGTACACAATGACTGAATAACATCAACATCTGGCCCACATTCGGACTTCCATTGCTCCAACTCCCTGCGACATGGACCTTGCCCGAATGTTGCCCCTACAGCTTCAAATTCCTAGCATCGCCCATGCATATAACTCACTCACTGGTAGTCGTACTCGTTCTGCTGTCAGAACACGTGGTGGCTCAGTGTTGCTGCCGCCAGCAATAGTGGTAACGGTCGCACCTGCACCTAGACCTGCAGAGCAGGCAGCAGCAGCAGCTCGTGACTGACTGCGAGCTGCCAGCGAGTTCAGCACACTTGACACAGTCTGCATCTCATGAACGTTCAGTCCGTGGAACTTCCTCGCCGCCGCTGCCGCTGTCCTCGAGCTGGCTCCGCTGCGAAGACGTCGCGACGTCGGACTCGGGGAGAAGCCAAGAATGGACGTGGTTGAGATGAGATCCCTCGACCAGCGATCCGTGCTTCGTGTTCTAGGATCCGACAATGACGATGGATGTGAAGAACTGACGGCAGCATCGTCCGTGCCGGCAGCAGCTGATGAAGCTATTGGCATCCTATCACTCGCTTGTGTTCCGCCACCAGTCTCACATGGCTTCATACCCAACGAGTCGGTCTGGGTCTCGTCACACTGGCATGCAGCATCGGTGACCTTCAAACGTCCTGATGCCACTCCTGGAAGAGGCAACTCAACTATGCCCTCCTCCTCCTTCTCTGGTGCAATCTTTGCACAGGACAACAACCGACTGCAGTCAGGCTTAGATTCGGATACATCGAAAGTGGTACTGCCCGGTATCTTAATGCCTGACTGCCATGTTGACAGAGGAGAGGTCTGAGGCAATGGCTCAGTGCCACCTACAGCACCTAATATCAAACTGGAAGATTCTCCTATTTGCTGACGTTCGTCTGCCATGTGCGTACTTCCTTGACGCTTGCTGCTAGTTTCATCAACCACTGTGGCATCGGAGAGCACAGTTTGGCGTCGTGCGGTTCGATGAATGTATGTGGGAGCTGCCTGGATTTCCGAGTCTGCACAACACGAAAACAAAAGTGCACAATAAAACTTTAGTTTCCAAAACAATGCAATTAAATGACAGATATTTATTAATATAAAAAATGTACTAACCCATAGACACAGCCCAATACTTTATTCCACATTTAAGCTATTTTTAACCTTTTCAAATATACACCTATGATTGATGACTCTGTTCGCTTTGTAAACGATAAAGTTTTTCTCACAAGCACATTGCTAAAGTCAGTTTTAGCTTATGAACATACCACGAGACGCTTTTGCACGGCTTGCACATTTTTTATGCCTGTGTTATTTAGAGCTTCTACGTCTGTCAATTTTGTTTTATAGAACGAATATTACTTGGTGTCAGAGTAACACTGTCGACTGCTGGAGGTGTCACGTCAACATCGTTCTCAACGTGCGTCGACAACGTGCTTGAACACTGTGCTTGTGGTGACCACGATAATGTCTCAGCCGCAGGGTTTGCCGATGCTCCAAGTGGAACCGAGGCATCATCAGAGTTATAACCCGGAGACACAGATGTTGCGGCAGTTGCGCCGATGGGTGGGAGGAGAGGAATTTTGTTGAACACAGACGGAGGTCTGGCCACTGGTACTGCTGTCGCTGCTGTGGCACCTGACAGACGATGTAACTTCTGTCGACTCACACTCCGTGACGATGGAGGACGACTTGATTGGTGACTTTTCCTCGATGTCTTCATTATACACACCATTCGTTTATTTATTATCTCTAGTAAGTGAACACAGTGAAAAGAGGAGACAATGTATTGACTCAATCTGTGGTTTTGTGTGTTTGTCTGATTGTCTGCATGTGCCCAGTGGTGTCATAGTGACACATTATAAGGCAGAGCCAACATGACAGGAGCAATATATTTACGTTGATTAATCAATTAATTTCAAACAATTTTTTGATCAGTTGGTGAGAAATACACAAATGAGCAACGTTACTGATGTTCAAGTTCAATCCAGAAAAATTTTACTGCAGCAATTTTTTTAACAATCAGTTGATTAATTAACCCTTCTACAGGCCTAAGTACAGGCCTAAGTACAATACAAACAGACAGCAGACCTTTGCTTTGCGTTCCTTCATCAACGACATATTCTCCATCTGAGATCGAACGAGCTGCATTTTCTCTCTTGTCTTCTCATTCTCTTCCATGCGTACTCCAGGCAGTGGAGATCCCTTTTCATCAGTTCCGCTACACACATCATACAGACACTTTTCGATTATTTTTAGATTTGATTACTTAATTGACAGGGCTCCCAAACTGGGCATCACACTGCACAAGCCGGCTGTGGTGTGGGAAAAACTTGACCAAAAATGTTACTTATGACAGTAAAACGGCTGGGAGTCAAACCCGTAACCTCGCGATCATTGTGTCTATGGCTAACTGCAACCATTTTCATGCTAGATAAGCCCATAGCAATAAAATAACAACTTCTTATGGAGATACCCCTCATTGATGCCCTTGATCAAAGGAAATCCCCTAAAACAACAGCACAAAATTTTGTCGCAAAAAAACTACCAGAAACTGCATGCAATCACAGAATGAAAACCCGGAGTCTTTATCTCACCTGGGCTTGGATCAGTACCAAGAAATAGCCGTGCTACAGCTGTAGATGAATGCATGGACACATAATCCAACACAGGAATGTCCATACAGAAATGGTATCTGATTTTAAGGGCTTACTAAACTTCTGCAGCGCCAGCCAATAAATTCATCATAGACAGGGGTGGATCATCCATGAGGCTGCTGAAGCTCAGCCTCAGGGCCCGGATGGCAGGCTTCTACATTTTTAGGGAGAAAATGTGCAGTCTTCTAGAATAAAACTTTTTGCCAATTTTGCGTACAACAGTTCAAAAAAATTTTCTGCTCACTTCGCTCACAGATTATTTATACCTCCATTTTAAAATTTGATCCGCCACCCTTGTTTGCCTTTATTGTTTAAGCAAAGAAGGTAACAGATAGAACTAAAAGAAAATCAATATTATGTATGATGGGCCCGCAGTCACTTTCAAGCATCAAGTCCCGGATGGATCATGATCCGGCCCTGATCATAGATGCCCAAGTGACATCAATCTGCCAGTCTGTAACTGACACAAAATTACAGAAACCTAATTTCGTTCCACACACACATGGACACACCTAAAAAGCAATTCATGGTGATTTGAAGCGGACGATCCTTCGCGGTCAAACACGCAGTAGAGATTAAAGTGGTCTCCTGTCTGGTAGACTATGTATGTGACTGGATGTCGACCAGATGGTGACATCAGCTCATCACGCGCCTCTGACAAATACTCTGCCAAGTACATGTCCGCCATGTCTTGAACTGATGGCGCTTCCGATGGCACTAAAACACAAATCAGAATTGATGACGTTCATTCAGTAGCAGAAACACTAAATTGCAGCTATTAGTTTATTATTAGATACTACTGTTTACTATTTTACTACATTTACGACATTTACTATTTAGTATTAAATCAATTATGTGCCTTGCTGCTGAAATGCCAGGTTAAACTGCAGTTCTGATAATCAAAAACAGCAGTTTGGTTGACTGCAACATAAAAATTATGAATACTGCACCAGTAGTTTTTATAACATCATGTACTCCCACTGTTTAGCGTTCAAGTGCTCACTGCATTGTCAAACATTCTAACGCTATGAGTGATTTTCACTAACTGTGGCAACATTATTTTTAAAGTGACTCTGTAAAAGACTGGCCAATTTGAATGATTTTTTGGCACACAACATCGAGAAGTAACTTGACATAATTGACTGCAGTTTTGCCTATCTCACCTTAATGCTGTTGCTACAATACCTTGCAAAGTGCAAAATTCATACTTTTTTCAGAGACATAATGTGCATAACATCAAATACCATAAACATGCAACACGTGATATGATCAGACTGTCAGACACAGCCGGTACCTCGTCGAATATTAACCGGTCCGCCACGCATCCCAAGAACCAGCTGAAGAGTAGCGCCATTGTAGATCTGATATTCCTGCAGAGTTCGGTCATCTTCTAGTTCCGTTGACTGCCATATCAAATGCTGCTGAGACATTGGAATGCCTTCACATATCATCAGAGTATGGTTGCAGAATTAATGATTTATCACATAGTTAATGCACAGAACCATGGTTGCTCCATCAATCGATTTCAATCACTTAAAGCACACATTTCTGTTATATGTAATGCATGTTGTCCACCCTCACACGGTTCCGCGACAATAGCGCGTAAGTCATAATCGCGTAGTCAATTAGGTGTACATAAGAGCACGCTGACAAATGAGTGCGACAATGCCGCAGAGTCAAAATAGCGCGGTATAGAAACGCTGATCGATTACCGAAATATTGTCAACCCAACTCTAATTACAACTACTGCCGGCTGCGTTTATAACAAGTTTTACCTGAGTCAGTTTTTAACCGCAGATTGGCGCACCTGTTTTTACCACGCAACGTGGGAAAGAAAATGTGCTCTTTGAAGGCTACCGTTACAAACTTGAACGCAATAACCTCGATGGCAGTTCATCATGGTGATGTGTGCGTCGTGACTGTGTTGGGCGTGGAAAAAGTTGCTAGATGGCTCGTTCATTGAAATTGTGGGTCACGCGCATGCACCGGACAATGCAAAAAATGATGCGGAGAAGATAAAAGCAGAAATGCGTCATCGTGCTGTCACCACAGTGGAGCAACCCAGGCAGATAATTCAACACTGCACGACGGACGCCTCATTGGAATCTTGTCAGTCGTTGCCATCCTATACGTCGTTACGGCGCACTATTCAACGAAAGAGAAAGAGGGATAACCAAGATTTCCCCAATCCACGTTCTGTTGCAGACATTCAGTTGCCAGATACTTTAAAGGTCACCACTGGTGACAGGCCACCAGGAAATTGAAGCCAATATCGACATTTAAACTGTGTAAGTTTAACATTTTTCGCATTTTGATGGATTTCGTAATTGCATTTTTGCTTTGCTGTTTCACGAATTTGAATTGTTTGTATTGCGTCACTGCTTGAAGGTCTGGTGGAATTCGGTATTATTGAATTCGACGTGCAATTGTCTTGCGCGGTATTTTGTCCGCGGTATTGTCGCACGTTTTTGTCAATGCACATTTGTGTCCGCGCTATTGGGTCCGTGATTTTGACTTACGCGTTTTTGACTGGTCACCCCCTCACACAGATAACACAGCAATGCAATATTTGCTTTCATCTTCCATATATTATTGCAAATCTTTTCCAAAACTGAAAACATCATACTGTTAGAAATATTCCACTGTTGCAATTTGTGTTGATTTCAAAACACACAAAGAGAACACTAAACGAATGAAAGCACAAACTCTTAATTCCTTGACTATGCAGAACGTGCCAAGAAGCTGTGCTTCCAGAAGCATTAACTGAACTTTTGCTACTATTTACCATTTTATCACAAAAGAAGAAATAAATAAACTATAGCAACATTAACATCACTGTTGCTTATAAGTCTACAATAGTAGAACTGTGATAAACAGCAACACAGACTACTAACAAAATATATAGTGACATGACACAGTCTGATGTGCTACAAAACTGTTAACGATACAGTAGAAAATGATGACAGCTGTATACAGTGCGTGTTAAAAAATTTCACCCCCTTTTTGCTTAACTTTATTTTTCAAAGACTAAAGCCATATTTTGCACACATATTCGGCATTCAAAACTGCAAAATTTCATTCAGTTATTCTTCAATTTGATGAAGTTATGCCACATTAAGCACGATCACCCAGAGAATTTCCCATTTTCACAGAACACAAATTTTTGAAATTTGACAACAAACAAATGGTTAAAGCATACAAATAACTGGGGTATTACAGTTTCAGAAACAGCTTAGAGTAACTGATAAAATATTTCTTGAAAAAGTTCACATCTGATGTTCAAAATGTTCACCACCGGCCAAAATGCATACATTCAGATGATACTGCGAAAGTCTGCTGCAAGTTATCCTATATCTGCTGCAGCACACTCTTTAGCTTCAAAATGGTCCTTGGCTTCGAATGAAGTTTGTAAAATATCTGTAGCAATGCAACCCACACATAACAGTCAAGTGGGTTGAAGTCTGGTGAATTTGGTGGCCACTTATCCTCCACAACGAAGTCAGCACAGTGTGCTTTCAAGTGAAAATGGAAAATTCTCTGGGTGAGCACACATAATATGGCATAACTTTATCACATTTAAAAAAAAATAAAAAAGGAAACTTTGTAATTTAATGTAGATTTGAACGCCAAATATGCTGTAAAATATGGCTCTGAAATTTTCAGTTGTTGAAAAAAAGTTTAAAAACTAAAGGGATGTAAATTTTTCGGACTCACACTGCATACAGAAGTGACACACCTTCTAGTTTCTGGATGCGGAATTTGACATTATACACACTGTCATATGGAGACACAAGCAGCTGTAACGATGCACCAGTCAGTGTCTTGATCCATATTTCCATCACATAGAAATGATGTTTATGCATCATGGCAGGCAACAACAGCACCAGATCAATGACACAGCAAATGATGCACCATTCACACTTATCCCTGTCCTGTCATTGTTACTGAAACAAACACATAAATATAGCTCAAAATTTTTTTTTCCTGATGACAAATGATCGTGAATGTGAAATAAATAATCTGCAAATGGAGCTAGCTGTCAAAAAAAATTTCTATTTTCAAACAGTAAAAACATCAACCTGGTGACAACACTAGTCTCTGCTCTAAGTTTACAGAGTGTAACTAAATGTTCAAAATACAATAACTACACAATAAACTCTATTATTGCAAGAAACAGATAGATAACACTGTTTATGTTTGGGTGAAATGATGAGCTTGTTTGCATGGAGTCTATACGGTTTGCAGACTAGTAGTCCCGCCACTTATTATAGTAATGATGTCAAATCTATTTTATTTGCGTTGTTCTCGTTGTCGGCGCTCGTTTGCGCAACTCAAAATACGGCAATAAAACAACGAACAATGTGAAGTATTACATACATCAACAATTGTTACTATGCGCAATGCAAAATGTAAATGTTATAAGATGCTTAAGTGTAATATGTAATAATTCATTACGCATTAGATTCAGTTTCTTTCCACAATTTCTCACTTACGGAAAGCAAGCTAAAACCGGATGTACATTTTCGTAGCCATGCACAACAAATCGCGTGGCAACGTAAATGAATAAATAAGTAAATCAATACAAAATTCCCATAGACCCAGACCAGGGATAACCCAGACCCTTTCTGCCAAAGCGGCAAAGGGCTAGAAAATTTAAATTGGTCCGAAAAAAACCTACGTTTTAAAGGTTTTTTTTATAAACAAAACAGCCAAACTGTGGCTAGAAAAAACGCGCTACAGTCTATACAGTTCCTGTTGCAATACTGACCTTCAAGATCATCCGATTTCGAATTTCGGTGATTTTCATCTCATCTGATAGGGGTTATGCCACTTCCTATTAGTGATTAATAGTAACCTTGGCCGTATCTCTCACCGTTCCCGACATATGGCCAATTTTTCATTGAAAAAACGCACATTTTTCTACCCCCTCCATTAACCTCAAATTTGAAAATGTGCCCGGTACAGAAAGAATTATAAAAGATTTTACGGTACGATTGACTGCAAGCTGTTTTGTCTTTGATCTACCCAGGTGGACAACACTGTACAGGTGCACAGTTGGATGAATTGGTTAAAAAAAGTTTTTAAAGTAATCTAAAAACCTTAAAAGTCCGTATCTGAGGTTTTGTATTTGTTATGCAATTAATAATGCAAATCAATTTAATTACGCATTTTGTGATTTTTGACTTCTGATGTCACGCCATTCACTCAACTAAAAATGACAACGGAAATGGCGTAGGGCTTCCCTATACAGTATGCTATTAAACCTAAATTATTATCCAAAAACCTAGCTGTTTACTTAATAAACACATTATGCTACTGAAAAAAAATAATGTATAACACTATAGGTACTTGCAGATAAGCAGCACAAGTCAATATAAAGGAAATTAACATTAAAAGATCTGTCTTATGCGCCCATGGTCTTCTAAGGTTGCTGATTTTTGTACCATTCAAAAGCTCACATACAAACTTCTTGTTAGTTACAAAATCTGACAATGTTCCCTTACAACTAAATGATCTAAATCATTGAAGGTGGGGCTATACGGAGCACTCAAACCAACAAAAATAGTCTTTGTGCCGTCCGTGTCAGTCTGCCCATTACAGAATCACGTGCAGTAAACAGTGTGCGACAGTAGGCATCTGGCTAGTTGCAACCTATGGCGACACCTGTCCAAGACAGCATCACTCATGAAAAATAGCCAGATAAAGAAGTGATTTGTATTAACACATATTCAAAACATATCAACACAAGGAAAAAATATTTACACAGACTTTAATGTTTTACTGTTCCATGTTTAAAAAGCAAAAACAATTGCATCACTGGAATAAAGTCGAATACCACAAAACTGTTATCACGGTTTTCAAAGGTAAACTAGCTATGCACAGAACTGAACAAGCAATTTCTTAGCCAATTACAACAAACGACAATTTCCACAGACTGATAAAAAATGAATAGTACTATGAATAGATTCATTAGGTCGGAAGTACTTTACAGTAAAAAATTCATTGACTACGACCAAAAAATTGTTTGTACCTCCAACGTTTCAACCTCCATCGGAATTCTTCGTCAGGAGAATGAAAACAATCGTTTCTTCTTCCGGTTCTTGGCACAATAATCCTGTGCCAAGAAAGCGGTCGTACGCGTGGCTGAGTTGGTAGCTGCCTTCTTCTTCGCGGTTCATGGCTTGTTGTCCGTCCTTGCGACCAGATGATGGTGGACTGAAATTTCTGGTGTACAGGAAACCTACCCACACAGACCAGTACCTAAACTTCTCTTCACACCACCCCATGTGGTGAGAACCTTAATGGAAAGAAGTCAGTGCCAGATGTCAGATGTTGTGGACAGAGAGCAGAAAGAGGCCGGCCCACAAAGAAGACGCCCTACGTAAGTGCAGATACCCAAAGTGGTCTTTTGACAAAGCAAAAAGCCAAATGCAGCAAAGAAAGCAGAAGACACAGAAAAAGCAAGATCAGTCGCCTTCTCGATCATTAGTAGTGATTCCCTATCTAGAAAGAACATCTGAAGCAGTCGCTAGGATCATGAAGAAATATAATGTACCATGTGCCATGAAACCATGCAAGACTCTCGGAAGCATTTTGGTGCATCCAAAAGATAAAGAAGTCAAAGAGCAGACATCAGAATGTGTCTACAAAGTTCCATGCGTCAATTGTGATTAGACATACGTAAGTGAAACAGGAAGAAAACTTGGTGTCAGGTTGCAAGAACACAGAACTGAAGTGGAGTTCAAAACCAAGCGAGCTTTTACCAGAAGTCAGCACTCCAGCACTTCAGCAGAATAGAACAAGAAATTTGAGCTAATGCTCACGAGACACGCGAAAGCCTATAGCAGTTCCGGTTCAGTAGTTTAGCTGAAAATTGGGGTGTTCACACTAAGTTAATATACAAATACCAAATTCTTTATCTGGATCGCATACCGGTAATGATACTACCGTGGCGCCACCTTGTGAATGATATAGACTTGTGTTGCAGCAAGAAATCGCCAAAAAAACCATAAAAAACCCCATTTTGACGTTCAAAGTCATTCAAGGTCATTGAATTCGGCGCCAATCGAGAGCCAGTGTATGACTTCCTATTAGTGATTAATAGTAATCTAGGCCCTATCTCACACCGTTGCTGAGATACAGCGACTTATTGGCCAAAAATCACAAATTTTGACCACCCCTCCCTCATTTAGCGCCCTCGTTCAAGGTGACCCCCTCGAATTTATGGAAAAGCTTTACGGTTCCTGAAACTAGAGTCTTCCAGGCAGCCGACGGTGAAGATTTGGTGATCCTAGCTTGCACCGTTTTTGACTGATCCACCCGTGTGACAGACGGACAGACAGACGGACGGACAGAATTGCGATGGCTAAAACGCGCTGAAAGCAGTAGCTGCTTTTGCGCATAACAAATCGGCTCTCACCAACCATGCTCTACAAGAAAACCACGTGATAAACTGGTCTGACGCGACGGTGATCGACAGGGAACATGAGAGAGCCACCAGATGGATCAAGGAGGCAATTCACATCCGCAAGGAGGGACAACAAGCCATGAACCGTGAAGAAGGCAGCTACCATACGACCGCTTTCTTGGCACAGGACTTACTTACTGTGCAAGAACCGGAAGAAGAAATGATTGTTTTCATTCTCCTGATGAAGACTTCCGGTGAAGGTCGAAACGTTGAGGTATAAACAATTTTTTGGTCATAATTGATAAATTTATTACTGTTATGAATAGTACTAACTGTCAAACATTTCCTATAACTAACTTATCAAATTAGTTGTTGAATCTGTTGCCAAAAATATACCCACAACTGTCATAAAAGTGGCATGTACTACTACTGCATGTGAAAAAGTGAGAAACAGAGATCCAACAAACAAAAAGCGAATGTCTCAAAGTCGAGCAACTTGCAGATATACAGACACAGGTACACTGTAACATTAAATGTTCTAACAATATCCATTGCTGCAAACAACACTACATAAATAAAAGGGCACACTGAAAAAAACTGCCAGGGAACAGATCAAAATGTCTGCCACTACAGACAGCAGCAGCTAAAATAAAAAAAACTCAGTTCAGCAATTAAAATGCAACAAACTACTGGACAAGTAAACTACGTGTTAAACAAATTACAGATGGGTTGACAATACAATATAGATATAAAACTGACAAAATATCAGGATGCTGATTTTTTTTGCGCAACAGCAGCAACTGTTGTAGCGTGTCTTAGCCATCAGAATTCTGTCTGTTCATCAGTCTGTCACACGGGTGGATCAGTCATTGGCGTTCAAGGTCATTCAAGGTCATTGAATTCGGCACCAATTGAGAGCCAGTATACGATTTCCTATTAGCGATTAATAGTAACCTAGGCCTTATCTCGCACCGTTACTGAGATACAGCTACTTATTGGCCAAAAATCGCAAATTTTACCCACCCCCTCTCATTTAGCACCCTCGTTCAGGGTGACCAACTTCGAATTTATGGAAAAGCTTTATGGTTCCTGAAACTAAGAGTCTTCCAGGCAGCCGACGGTGAAGATTTGGTGATCCTAGCTTGCACCGTTTTTGCCTGATCCACCCGTACGACAGATGGACAGACAGACAGACGGACTTGCGATGGCTAAGACGCGCTGAAAGCAGTAGCTGCTTTCGCGCGTAAAAACACTATAGATAATTAGCCGCCGGTCATCTGGCGCCCTCTGGCGACTGGTCTTTCAAACATGCACCACTGTTGCGCGTTCCCCTTTGTGTTAGCTGGGCTTTTTTTGTTTATGAATAATTAACTCTTATGCTGTCCAACTCACTTAGTGTAGTGCATTACTTTTACATATTTATATGCACAGTTTTCTGAGGTGTGCATCTAATTTCCAAGTTCCAATGCAGGGCAGAGCAGCCAGTGCCACCCAGTAGGTTTAGATTCTATGTTGTGGGCCCATCAGCCATAACTGGAAAGTTCCCACCATGTACTGAATACTGCAAGTCACGGCAGAAACAGTGAAGAGCAAAACTACCCCCACTCACATGACAACATCTCTATATACTGTGGGGCACACCAAAGGATTTCCCAGTCCTCTCAGAAAATCACCCGAAAAACCACCTGGCAGATGGCCCAACCCATCAGCAGACCAGCCACGTAAGCAGTGCAGCCACACTATCCCAGCCACATCCAAAGCCAAATGGGGTGAATGAGTTGCATAAAGTTTGCAAGCCCAACCGGAAAACTGTAGTCCCGAACTGCACAGATTTCATCCGTATCTACTAAAAATCTTTGACCCAACATTCCTGGAACAGCTCCTCCAATGCTCCAACCAACAAGAAATGGCAGGAACAACGTAGTCACCCACCACTCACGAGTGACCAGACCTGGGGTGGGTATGTATTGTGCAAGTAATACAATGCTACATTTTTCGGCAACTACTGCAACTACGACTACCTCATCAAAGTGTTAGGTGTCAACAATTCAAATCAGCATGAGAACTTTCAGAAAGAAAGTGCTACACACAGGCTCCAATAGACAGAAAATGCACCATTCTGAAGCCACAAATCAATATACGTCAAACATTTTGACATTCAGATTGATGACACAACAGGTAGTACCCATGTCACAACAACATAGTCAGGGAGATTTTGACAAATATCGACCCATCCCTAACGTAGACTAATACACAGCAGCCACTGAAAACCTACAATATGAGCTAACACAGCACCGATAATTACTCAAGTTCTGTTAGCTAACTAAACCTCCATGCCCCTCTGTACACACACTGTGCTTGCACATTCTGCGGGACAACATAAAAACAAAACAACCGAACGTAAACGAGGTCACATTGTCTTGAGACGAACAGTGTATGGATGAAAATGGTCATAATCAGCAATGGGTCATCCTTAAATGATGTCCACACCGAAGGGGGGGAAGGAGGTAAGCCAAAATGCAGACAAAAATGTACATGGCAAAAAGGGGGCTGATTTTTGGAAAAAAATTTTGCGACCGTCATTTATGGATGACCCCCAGTCCCCATGTTGGTTGGTGCATCCATTCGGTCAGTCAATTAACTGTGTGTTCAGCAGCACAACTCAAGATACCATCGAGCTAATGACTTAGTGTGTGCCGTGAACACGGAATCGATAGATGCATGTGAACAACGGATGTCCGTGGTTGGAATGGATCCGCAGCTCAACAAGCTGGAACACACCTTCATTCTGAACACACCCACACATGCAACCGACAGTTACAGCCAAATGACAAACTAATACATACTCATAACACCATGGAAACGAGTAAGAATTCAAACTTTCTGTAGACTTTTCTGTTCGTAAAGGTTGGGCCAAGTATTAAGGCAAAGTGGAATTCTGCTAAATAAACGAGAAAAAAGTTAGGAAAAAGACAGCAAGAAGAACACGGAGATGGATGGTAGATGACCTGATAGCATTTATTCTCATCTGAAGAAATCAGCTGAAGATAGAAGCACTTGTCGAACATATAAGAAGAGACTGTCATAAATCTGCTGAATGAACACGTTACAGAAGGAATAACAAGACATGTATATTTGGTCATTTATTTTAAGAAATTATAAATGATGACTATGTAACAAACTTAGTTCACTGCATAATGTCATAACTCACTGACTATGCACCTCGTTAGATGTGGTCATGGAACCACGGACAAGATCTCAAGACCAGCAATTGTGGTCTTGATCTTGTCAATATCACTGATCTATCTTGACCAAGTCAATATGTGTAAACAACACAGAAAACTGTTTGTGACAATGAACTAGTGCACAGAGCTAAACAAGCATAAATAGGACAACTAAGTAATTTACATACGCGAACAGGAAATGACTGCAACGGTGGGTCGCTTGCAGAGTATGTGAAGCTACCCAGCAGTGTGCCATCTAGATCTTCTTCATCTTGCAGTCCCTACAAAAATATGCAAAAAAACAATAAACAAAGCAAATATCAGTGTCCCCCACTAAGTGGGTAGTGTTTTTGCTAATGCTGAAAATAAAACCCAAACTCGAAAGTAACAGCCAAAGTAAGGTCACAAATAAGTCCCAAGTCTGCTTTCTGCAAGCAAAAGACAATCACTAACCATAGATCAGCAAAGATCAGATCAGATCAGATCAGCAAAAACACAATCTTCTCAGAAAACTGCATTTTAGCTTTTCTGTTATTCAGTGGTGCATCTCAAATGTGTGACATAAGAACTGAATATGTGCAGTATTTGCTAAAAATGAAATGACATTTGCCTTGATCACACACAGCTAAAAAGATGGACTGAAGAGACAAATTAGCCGTTGTACATCAAGGACTGCATATGCATTGAATATAAAAAGAGATGCTAAACTCTGCCAGAAATGAAGCTGTATACCACACATTGTGCATGCATAAGTCTGAAAAGACGGCCCAGTAGTTCACTGGAAAAATTAAGTTCAGATTTCATTTTGGTATATCATTCGGTCTTGCACGATGTTGCAAGCAAGCAAAAATGTTAAATTAGCACACCAGTTGCCTGGACAAAGTTGCGATTGCCTGGACAAAATTGACAGCAATTTTGTTTTCTCCACACCATTTCGTTTTCAGGTTTGGAGCCCATATGGGTCAGACGGAAAAACAGACAATCATGACCTGTAATGTGGCCTATCAGGATGGCCTCGAAACAATACACAACGATGACTCACCCAGACGGTGAATTCACGTGGAGCACTTTTGATGTCACCAGAGGGAGCCAGTGACACCGGGATATGTTCTATTGACACCTCGGTCACAACGACAGCAGACGACAGCTGAACGACCAAGTAGCCCTCGCTGCCACTGAATGCCCAGCATTCACCCGGATTCACACCAGGCTGTCACATAACACATCACATGTCACTACACCAACAATTTGAGCTCACCTCTGCCCTTCCCCCTTCAGTGCAGACGCTCTTTATAGATGACCCCAAATTATACCGCTTGTTGACAGAGAACATATGTGTGAACAACTTGCCTAGGGTTGCTACTTATTATCCGTACATTTGTTATATGGTTTAAACAGTCATTGTGTCATTCACTGTAACCGTGAAGAATTGCCTGATAACAATCCAGCCAAGAGCAAATGCATGACCATTTGAACGAAAATCTGGCGCTGTACCATTCTGCCACCAAGCCACCGATGTCCAAAAAGTATTGCCAAGAAAATCATCGGATAGTCCTAGCACTGTAGCAGTTAGTACTAGTAGAGCATGGAGTCTATGAAATTACAGCAGGCACTAAGCATGCACAGCTTCTAATACACATGTATGTACAACAAACAGAGTTGGACCAACCTGAATAGCAACTCGTGGAGAGTTGGTGCTGTACCAGAGTGGAATGCCGAACAGACTCAGCTGAGCCGTGCGAGGCTGAAAAGTCTGTGAACACCGCGTGCTCACCACACTACCGCCTGCACCAACACACATCATGGCTAACAGACGGCGTGAATAGGAAACACTTCTGGAGCTACAAAGTGTCACATACCATACAAGTTCAAAGTGTTGCCTACCAGCCAATACAGCTGAATATGCCTCATTCAGCCAGGCAGACTGTTATTTGATGTATCTAGCCCAGAGGGATGGAAGGCTGAGTTGACCTGCATCGTTGGCTATACTGCTATGCCAATATGGTTTATGTGTTCAAAGGCAGTCAGTCAACCATCCAGCTATTTGGGTTGGTGGCGTGATGTAGTGGTAACGCGTTTGATGCGATCAACGAAGTTACTGTACACCGGGCCAGGTTAGTACTGCAATGGGTGACTGCTTGTCGGCAGGTAAACCATCTCGATATGTAACCAGCCGCCTAGTCAACTCAGCCTTCCATCCCTCCGGGGTAGGTAAATCGAGTACCGGCCTATCTGGCTGTGGTTAAAGTGAGGCACGTTCACCTGTGTAGGGTGGCAGGTAATTTCACTGAATTCGGCGCCAATCGAGAGCCAGTGTACGACTTCCTATTAGTGATTAATAGTAACCTAAGCCCTATCTCGCACTGTTAGTGAGACACAGCGACTTATTGGCCAAAAATCGCAAATTTTGCTCACCGCCCTCTCATTTAGTGCCCTTGTTCGAAGTGACCCCCTTCGAATTTATGGAAAAGCTTTATGGTTTCTGAAACCAGAGTCTTCCAGGCAGCCGATGGTAAAGATTTGGTGATTCTAGCTTGCACCGCTTTTGACTGATCCACCCGTGTGACAGACAGATGGATGGACAGACAGAATTGCGATGGCTAAGACGCGCTGAAAGAAGTAGCTGCTTTTGCTCGTAAAAATTATGCTGCTTGGTGACAGAGGAACATAGGTGTCAACAACTTGCCTATAGTGACTACCCCCGGTATTCAATAGCGATACAGCTGGGAGTCAAACTCATCATAAGTATAACACACCCCTTGTCCCTCAATCTAGGAATAATGCTGAGAAAATCACTAAGTAGTACTAGTGGTACCAGAAGTAAAATGTTGTCTGGAACAGGTTGCAATTACATGAAAAACAGAAGATTGTATATCAATCATGACTGAAGACAGCTCTGTACAGCAATAATGAAAAAAAAACAGCAATGAAAGAAAGGCAATAACACAAGAAAACTATGCAGCACATTTTACGGACCTGCAGACTCTAGAGCAAAGTCGACCTTCCCCGTCTTGTCAGCGTCGTAAATGTTCAGTGCACCGTGAATCAGCCGCAACACTTCCTATCAACAACACATACACTTTACATTTGTAACATTGTACTAAACACAGTGACAAAGGTTCATACGTTGAGTTTATCTATTGTTTCTGTTAACAATTCAGCAAGCCGTGCTGCCTTCATAGAAACGACTGTCCGCTGAATGTCGCTGCGTCAAGGTGATCAACAGACAAAGCAACAAGATAGACTGGTGGATCAGTGAAATGATACACATCAACAAATAACAAGAAGTTGATAAACTGAGATAAGGGGTTCTACCAACTTCCACACATCGACGATTGCTTACTGTCTGCCACAGTGACACAATGGTGGACTTTTATGGTGGACAGTCATTTAAAAGAAGACAGCATAAGTAGCCAAAACATCAACAAAAACAATAAAATAAAGATTGTATTTTAATGAATTTATACGACTTATAATGCTCAGCTCGTCTGAAATACTTCAGAGCGCTGCAACCGACCGACCAACCTCCTGCGTAATGGCTCCAGCACACAGCGTACAGTTGTTCTGTCCCGGGGCTCCAGTGCCAATGATGCCAAGGCCAAGGGTTGCGTCATCAGATGAATGATCTTCACTAGAACCACCGCCACCACTCACATCAACAGCTGCCTGGCCAGCATCGGCTTGCACTGCCATAGCATCTGCCACTGACAACACAGTAATGCTGATGTTTTTATTCAAGCTGTCAAATTAATGCATTAATTAACGCTTTAATGTGTTAATAAATTAACGTGTGTTAAAAAAATTAACACACATATGTAAATTTATGCTTAATTCTGTAAAGCAAAAGTTCCAATACTCCGTTAAACTGCGGTTATTTGAAAATCAAATGAATTCAAGTAGCTAAACTGTACTTACTGTAGTTACCATTCCATCGCTACTGTAAGTAAATAATTATTCCGACGACAAGCTAATATATTTTTATGGTACCTATGACGTCAGTTATTGTTGATAATACGTTTAAAATGTGTTTCTAACTTTCTTTATTCTACAGGCGGGGCCCCTCAAATGTTGGGAACGTGGTGTAACTTGTCCCTCTAGTCTTCTTCTCGATGGGCCTGGGTGCATTAATTAATGCATTAAAAAAATTAACGCGTTAATGCATTTAAAAAATTAACGCTTGGACAGCTCTAGTTTTTACCATTAACAGTACAAAATCATATGCACTGTATTTAAACACGTAAAATAAAATACAAAACCAAGGATATGGAGCAGAGCCCAACGTGAGGCCGCTCCACACTCTCAATCTGATTAAAGGGAAAATTTAGCGGGCTGAAATTCTTCTCGCAGTAATGTCACGTGGCACCGTGCACACATTGTTGATCTTCGGTGGGTCATCATGCCTGTAACTTTAATATTAGTGGACCTAAGTTTACCAATTTTTTTTCGCCTCTTGACAGCTATGTTAGTTTGATTAATTAGTTTAACTAAATACAAGCACAGTGAAACAGCTCAGCTGCAGTACTTCAACATCAACATCCTTCAAATAAAATCTTAAAATATTAATCTTCCAGCAAACATTCTTCGACTAATTTCAGCTTACTTTTATTTCTCACTCCATGTAGTCAGCTTTTCAATGTAGTTATGTCTTATATCTAAATTTAAAACTATCCGTCTCTTTGTGTAAGTGGTTGAGTAACTGACTGATCAGTTACCTGCTGCTGTGGCTGCCAGCACTGCTGCACTGTCAATCTTTCTGTTTAAGTCATCACTCACATCTCGTGCAAGAGCCACTAGCCTCGTCTCCAGTTCGCTGCGGTCGACATAGTCTGAGCCGAGCCATGCTAGCAGTGCTGACTTTGTGCTTTCCTCTGTCGATGCTTTATCACCGGCCGTCGCTAAGCTACCTGCCAACTGAACACACAACACAAACCGTAACATAAACGTAAAGTCCTTCCCGAGCCTTACGGCCCATACGGCGGCGCTGATCTCCGTTTCCTAAGGCCCTCAGCCAGACACATACTTATTTACTTACTCACTTAGTGGTGTTGGTTCTGATCTTGGTCTCGGCCTCAAAGGCGAATTGCGTGGCCTTTCCAGGACCACTGGTTTGACCTAGGTCTTGAAAATGCTGGCCTCAAACCCAATACTGGTTAAATTTAGAATTTTAAAGCTACGTTGTTTATTTTTTACTGTACAGAAGAATGTCTAGGTGTGTTTTTCCACAAATATTTTATAGCCATTGTACGCCATGTGTAGCCTAATTGTCTAATTCCGGAAAGCCACTTTCTTGCCGCTTATTAATACCACAACAAAGAAGAAAGAAGAAGTAACTAGGTTTATAAATTTTTCACATTAACCTAAATGCAAAGTTTATATTTTTATTTCAATTAATAGGCAAACAAAATTTACACAGCTGCAAATTAACATGGACTTTGGTTATAGATTTTAGTGGCAAACTGTGAACAAAATGTACTGACAATTGTTGATGTTATCCACCCGAATTAATGCACAACAAAGCATTCGTAGTATTAACAATTCACTGCTGAATACAACAATAATGTTAACTTTTGACTACATAAAGCTGGCTTGTTATATTTGTGCTTGAACTAAACTACCCTGTTCAAGTTCTAGACAATTTCGAAGTTCGACCAGTGTTTGTGTGCAAGAACGCACTATCTCGAGCTGACACGTTACTGCAGCGGCAAGCGAAGCTCCTCCTAGGCAGAAAAGCGTGCACCAGCATGCATTAGCTCGAGATAATGTGTTCTGGCTCCAACTTAAACTGACGATAAGCAAGATAGTGCAAAAACGACAAATTTTAAACGCATAAAAAGCGGGTTAAAAGTGTGAATTTTGACGCCGGGAATTTTCCCCTGATAGAGTATGAAGTGCTCGACATGATGCTGTCAATAACTCATTTTTGACAAAATTACGAGATAATGCATTCTGGCTCTAAGCCCACGATATCATTTAACCACCAGAAGGCAGCAATAAGTTACTGTATTTAACCAAACACGACGGGTGAGGCGGTCATCGACGGCTGCTTAGCTTTAGCCACCAACCCAGAAAATTTATAACGTGGATGCCCTCAGACATAAAGAGCCTATACGTCTTATTTATTTTCCTTAGCAGAGTGTACAAAAATTGAATTAACTAAGCGAATGGTCAAACGATTTCGGAACCATAACCCTTATCAACACATTCTTCTTTTTTCTTCTTCATTTCCAATAATGCACTAATCCTCATAGTTGAGTAATGCCGTGCATAGGGGCCGACGTTATAATACAATCCTAAACTCTACAATGCAAATATGCCAAAATTACTAACAACAAAAATGATTAACACAATAACCTATGCAAAAATAGATGGCAATTTCATTTGGTGCTGATTTTCTACGACTTTGTCTGGCGTGCCTTTGCTCGCTAAGTTATTTTTACTGGCCAGCTGCAGAACCCTTGGCAGATGCTCGCGGAACCCTTGGGTTCCACGGAACCGCAGTTGAAAATCACTCATGTAGCATCATATCTGAAGCTGGCAAACTAGAACATCAAACTATGAAAAAAGCAAGCATGCATTCAATGCAAGCTAGGAATTGAAATGTAATCTAAGTCTGAAATTTTCAAATACACGCAGACCAAAAATGATGACATTCAATCAAAAATATAACTAATATAAATCCATGGACTGTGCTTTAAACAGAAGAAGATCACGTAACTGGTGGCAACAATGACAGATGTAATACCATCGTGAGATAGTCGTTAATGCCAGCATGTATCTGAGCATCTAGCTGTGCCTTGGATTGGCAGCATGTAGATGTTCGTGCGAGCAGATCTTTGTGCTTCAGCTGCAGATCTTCCACGTCGGCCCGGAGTCTATCAAAATCATCCTTCATTGACGTCATCAGTACACCGTGTGACGTCGACTGTTTGTCGTTCCTGTCAGATCAAACAGTACAGACTCTAGTTTACACTGCAAGACCATGGACAAGGGGCAAGTGCATCACATGGCATGGAGCTGACTAAAGTCATACTTCATAGATGTCATCAGTACATCGTGCGATGTCAACTGCTCGTTGTTCCTGTAAGATCCACCAGTGCAACCAACTCAGTACACCTTTGAAGTCCTTCCTGGGCTGCAAGGCCCACAGATAGTGATGCTGATCGCTTCATCCGGAGTAAGGACCCTGCAGCCAGACCCCAGCTTACACTGCGAGACCAGTGTATCGCACGGTGCAGCAGTTTATGCCCAAGCTTTTGCTGTTGTTCACAGCACCTAACCATAAATGAATGGCCAAGCTGAGCTAACTTGGTTACATACTGAGACAGTTTACCCATCTGCCAATGGTCATCTATCAAAGTAATAACCTGGCCCAGCACATAGAAAATTCATCGATCGAACACAATGCACTAACATAGCACAAAGCCACCACTCACACATTTATGTAGTCAGTAAAGTAAGAAGAAGACAAAAGTGCCTCCTGCAAATGCTAAGCATCATCACAAGCATAAACTACACAGAACACGAAAAGAAAAGCTGAAAACAGGGGCATCTAGCAAAAGAGAATAAAAGAGATAAGCCTGCCACCTGGATGAAAACCAACAGAAAACAAGAAATTTGAGTTAATGCTCACAAGACACGCGAAAGCCTATAGCAGTTCCTGTTCGCAAACTGTCAGTCTACCTACAGCCATTTCATCGCAGTTCATCCTTGGAGTGTGCGGCGTGCACTGCAGCCGAAACATCACAAAAATCAATAAAAAACCCGTATTTCAAAAATTTAGGGTATTTCAAAGTCATCGATGTTGATACAACTGAAAAGCTCGTCACTAGTGCTTGTTGTGATAGGTAGCATGCCCATGCCTATGTGCAACTGTTTTCACGAAAGACTGGCCAACAACGGCAAAATATAGACTTTTACGGGGCTACCGCTCCTTGATGCCTTCGTGCGCAGGTTTTCTTAAACCTAGAAAATCGAGACTTGGACCACTGAAATCTACATTCAATGCTGAAAATTTCGTACACAGCTTTTTTTTATGTCTATCTCAATTGGTTTTGGAGCAATTCGCTCCTAAAATGTGTCTTGCAGCCCGAAATCGCCAAAAAATCCATAAAACCCCCTATTTTAGCATTCAAGATCACCCAAGGTTATTAAATTTGGTGGCAATCGAGAGCCAGTGTAAGACTCCCTATTAGTGATTAATAGTAACCTAGGCCCTATTTCGCACCATTATTGAGATACAGCGACTTGTTGGCCAAAAATCACTCATTTAGCATCCTAGTTCGGAATGACACCCTTAGAATTTATGGAAAAGCTTTAGGGTTCCTGAAACTAGAGTCTTCCAGGCAGCCGATGGTAAAGATTTGGTGATCCTAGCTTGCACAGTTTTTGACTGAGTGAGTGAGTGAGTAGGGTTTAACGTCCCACCCGACACAATATAGGTCATTTCGGGGACGACCTTTGCAGGCAAAATTGCACATACACACAATAACAGAACAAAAAGTTTAACCTTTACAGAAAGTTTAAACCTTTATAAAACACACTGATCCACCTGTGTGACACACAGATGGACGAACAGTCAAACAGACAGAATTGCATTGGCTGAGAAGCGCTGAAAGCAGGTGCTTTCGCGCGTAACAACGTTACATTGCTCGTAGCCACACAAAGAACCTAGAACCTTGCAAAATATGCAATACAATCCGGATGTACGAAAATATCTTTACAGTAACTAATATGAGTCATGTACTGCATGTGTATTAAATTAATCCAAACTACCAGCGATATGTTAGATCATCATTTATTATTAAGCTGCTCATCTGGAGTAATTTACGGACCCGTTTATACAACAACCGAAAAAATTATGCTGATGCTTTAAAGTGTTAATTAATGTTTTAGTTATTAAAAGGTACTTACATGTGTAACTTGTTCTTAGTCAATGCCAAGTCATCAGAATGAGCCTGTGTCACAAATCCACCGGTGGCATACACTTCACAATAATGAATTGTATCCAACAATCCTATTTCAGCCACAATCAAAAAATCATGTTCGTCTCAGTAACAGTAAAAGTAATAGCGAAGAACAACGTTTATGGTGCTGCTATCATGGCTCGGTGGTGCAATGGTAATGAGTGAGACTGGTGACCGTAAGGTCCCAGGATCAACTCCGAGTCGGGGCACTGTCAGGTAACGACTTTGGGCAAGTTGTTCACACATGTGCCTCTGTTCACCATGCAGTATAGTTTGATACCGGCCAAAGGGCAGTGATGCCCTGTGGCTGGCAAAGTAACAGTAGGTCTGGCGTCGCACTGGCCATGCATCATGAACTCAGTGGTCTATCCACCTACAGGCTCAACGGCCAACGTATGGGAGACGAGCACACCGCCTATGCTCCTGATGGGGCATGGCCTGGTCTGACTTTTGATCATGGCATAGCCACTGCAAGAGTTCACCTGGTTCATATGGCAAATGTAGCACGAATGCCGAGTGGCTGCCAACCAGCCTGAGCCTCAGATCCACCAAAACTGGCAGCTACAGCACTACATTCACCATTGCTAATTGTTAACTACCCAGTCCGAAAGCAGATACTCATTTTACCATCTCACGAAAGAGTAGAAGGCTGAGTCGACCTAGCTGGCTGGTTTCATATCAAGAT
>Ga0209367_1001375_pt1 | contig 29642 bp, 11 predicted proteins | sample WorMetLIZISLAND2_FD_187412 | JGI IMG/M metagenome (GOLD analysis project Ga0209367, IMG submission 187412) | Marine gutless worms symbiont microbial communities from Max Planck institute for Marine Microbiology, Germany - Olavius geniculatus... ...
AGGTACATACATGTTGCTTATCATAACAAGCACTGGTGACAGGCTTTTTGGATTTATCAACGTCGATGACCTTGAACCCTAAAAATATTGATTTTAAGCGATTTTTTGGCGATTTTTGGCTGCAAAAGAGTGAATTGTGACAAAATGGATGGAGATAGACTACGATTACCTGCGAACAGGAACTGCTATAGGCTTTCGCGCGTCTCATGAGCTTTGCTCAAATTACTTGTTAGGTTATGTCATGCATTCTGAGAGTGAAGAATCACATGTGTAGGAAAGTCACGTGTCATTGCAGGAAAGTACAATCTAGTACAATACCAACATATACTTGTTGGTTTTATGCTCTGCATGTTGAAAAGGCTTTGCATTGCATACAACATGAACAGTTTCCATTAACAATTAAGCGTAAAATTGGTCTTTGCTTAGTTGTATTTGTTTCATTTAATAACTTAGACATTGTTGCACATTTTTACATTTATGCAGCTCACTTAGTTTCATTGCCAGTTGAGCAACTTCGTGTGGAATGTTTTGACTCTACCTCATTCTTGTCACAGTTTTGAAATGAGTCGAGTAACTAACTACCACAGCAGTACTGGCGCAATGATAAATACAGTTAAATGCTATTGATGTGCTGTAGGCAGCATTAGAAGACGTGCTTCAGGACATAAAAAATGACTTGTCATGGGTGGAACGGATGGATCTTACAGTTCGTCCAATCCGGCCTCCAAATCCATTGCTGGAGCAGCTCGGTGCTGACCCTGATGACTTGACTGGTGACGAAATACACAATGACGTAAAGAGAGAAATGAAGTTGTGAGTTACAATTTCCGTTTTTTAGTACCAGATGAGTGCAATTTTTATGATGCATAGCTGCGTACTATGGTTATATTATGGTAGTTTTTTTCGTGCTATTAGTGTGCATAATTACCTCTGCCAAGGAGGTTTTGTTTTTGTCAGACTTTGTTTGTCTGTTTGTCTGTGTGTGAGCAAGATAACTCGAAAAGTTATGGACGGATCTTTCTGCAATTTTGAGGGTATGTCGGGCATGGCATAAACTACCAGTGATTCAATTTTGGGTGTGATCCAGCAGGAATCCTGGATTTTGGATCACTTTGAAATTTTCGTTACCATTGCGTTAAAGGGGGCATAAGGGAACCACTAGCAAAGCGAAGATGGTGACGCCACCTGGCGAATAGCTTTGCCTTGGCGGGGGTACCTGCGGGCTACGACTGCTTTTTTAGTTTTGGTCACTGAGTTACTGTTATCTCTGGCTTTTTTATCTGTAAAATGGCATAGCATTGTCACAGTGCAGAAACTGAGATATTTTTGTTACTTGTGAAACAATAGCTTTGAAGTGGAACTAAGTAGCGATTGTGTTAGAAATGTTTTTGATGGAATGCATTAGGCCCATCAGTTGATGCAGTAGTATAGGCATTTTTTACATTGAGAATTATTGCTAATTGTATGCTGTTACAGTCACAGACAAGCACAGGCTGCGGTGCTTGAAGGAATTCCTCGACTTCATAAGTTGCGCATTCCAACCAAACGACCCGAAGATTACTTTGCTGAAATGGTGAAGTCTGATGAACATATGAAAAAGGTACTACTATCTTGTTTGTGTAAATTTTACTTGGATATTTCTTTGCTTTAGGGTGGAATTCTATTTTATTCTAAAATATGAAGACAAATTGGCTGTTTGTAGAGCAGACATTTACTTGATATTTTGCTTGATATTTTATGGTGATTCTATGTTTTGACAGTGTTCATTTAACGATGGGTTGTGGATCCTATCAAAGCATCCTGAAACCTTTTAGTTTGTTAAATTTTTTAACAGACGTTGGAGTAAATGGTTCTGTTATTTACTTTCATAGTAGTAACGTATAATAATTTAGCTTTGTGTTTTTCTTACAGCTAAATTAGTTTACTGAAGTTTATATAGTCAGTTGTAATTCAGTTTTGTTAACTTTATTCTGTCTTTATCTGTTGTACAAGGTTTACATGCCTGAAGTACTTCTCTTGGTGTGTTTTAAAGGTTACTAATTGGTTATTTAATGCAGCAATCTATTTAATTTTAGTTACTTATCACATGCGATAATTGATTGGAATTTTTAATAGCTAGCGCATGTAGTAATTTACATATTGACTGTTACTGGGGGTCTGATGGTAAATTGTTGTGATGTTGGCAACAGGTTCGGCAGAGTTTGCTGTCAAAACAGCAGAATATTGAGAGATCTGAGAAAGCGAAGAAATTACGAGCCATGCGAAAATTTGGCAAAAAAGTGCGTGACTAGCTTGATCTTATGTTGTTGTACATTGTCAAATCATAAGTGTTTGTATGTTTTGTGATTGATTTAGGTCACGTACCATTGTTAATTCAAATTAAGTTATATTCAGTTAATTTAAGTTATGTTTGGAATATGCTGTCATTAACTTTTGCTTTTTGTATCTGTATGGTATCGGTACTTTTGGTAGGTTGTTTCTTAGTTTTTATGCGTGACAGCAGGAACTGCTGTAGCGTATCTTAGCCATCGCAATTCTGTCTCTCTGTCTGTCCCTTTGTCCTTCTGTCACACAGGTGGCTCAGTGAAAAATTGTACAAGCTAGGATCACCAAATCTTCGCAGTTGACTGGAAGACTTTCATTTCAGGATCAATAAAGCTTTTCCATAAATTTGAAAGGGGTCACCCCAGCGAGGGTGCTAAATGAGAGGGGGTGTGGAAAATTTGCGATTTTCAGCCAATAAGCTGCTGTATGTCAGAAATGGTGCGAGATAGGGTTTAGGTTACTATTAATCACTAATAAGAAATCCTGCACTGGCTTTTAATTGGCACCGAAAGCAATGACCTTGGGTGAACTTGAACGATAAAATAACGGTTTTTATGGATTTTTTGGTGATTATTGGATGCGACAAACATTTCAAGACCGAATTGTGCCGAATTCGCTGGGACAGTCTGCTTATGAAACATTTAGCATTGAACATAGTTTTCACTAGTTGAAATTTTGCCTCCCTGCATTTAAGGGGTTCTTCGTACGGGGGCATCAGACTTGAGTACTCCTTTCAAAATACTTCAGGGCTCCCAGTTGTCCTGAAATTTCTGAAATGTCACAGATGTCTTGAAATTGTCCTGAAATCAGCAATTGTCCTGAAATTTTACTCATTTGGTCAGAATGTCCTGATATGGACCTTTGTTATGCTGTTGTTACGGCATTGCATTCATTTTGTACTTTACTTAGTTAACAGGACTCTATCAGTACTTTTGGCTTACTTACTTACTACTACAGTTTTGCCTTAGTATGTTCATAACAGTGCCTTAGTAACATTTTTAGGACTGCAATACTGATCTGCTTCAATGAATAACATTTATGGGGACAGAAAAATGTGCATTTTCTGTGTCTTGAGCCTCATGAAACCGACAAAAATGTTCTAAAATTGTCCTGAAATTTTGTAAACATTGGGTTCTGAAATTTCACTTCTTGCTCCTGGGAGGTGTGATACTTGCATTTGGCCACTCGAACGGCAGCGGCCACGCAAAACGGTGGTGCCATCTGGCGTATGCGAATGCATCATACTCAGTGTCAGTTGCTGGGATCGGTGAGCGTAGATTTTGTTCACAGTGGGCTTTGAAACATGCACCACTGTCGCGCGTTTCTCTTTTTGTTAGCTAGGCTTTCTTGTTCGCTGGTTATTTTAACTTGGGTCTTGTAGTTCTTACTTGGAATGCCGGCTGTGCATGTGTTCCAGGTACAGCAAGAAGTTTCAAGCAGAAGACAGAAGGAAAAGAAAGAGATGGCAGAAGCTGTGAAAAAGTTCCGCAAAGGTAGATGCTTTGAAGAAATTGTAATTCATCAAATAAAAACTGTTGTTTGGGAGTGAAAAAATGAGTATCATGGTACAATTTTTTACTTACCTCGTTATATTTATGTTATTTGCATTAAATTTTTATTGTCATGTATTTTTTACTCTTTACTGCAAGATTTTTGATCGTTTGCATACAACTGTAGATGCATAATTTTGGTTTTAATTCTGATTAATTTTCAGTTATTTGTTTTATGTTGCTGTTGGAGTTGCATCTTCTGTAGAGAGGAGAAAACATTTCTCAATTGGTGGTTATTGATGATTTTGTTTCTTTTGCAGTGAGTAGAAACGTTTGTGCTTATTTAGTGTCTAATTAAGCAAGATAATTCTCATTTCAAGTTGCATTTCGTTGTTATCTTAGGTCAGACAAAATCATTGGATTTCCTTGAAGAAAAGAAGAATACCAAGACTAACAAGCCAGAAGTGGTTACACAGCAGAAACAACAACAGTTTCAGTGCGTATCAATTACTCATCATTATGTTGTACTCACTGTTGCACAATCAGCTTAAGTTTGTCTGAAAAACTTTGGTTGTTTATTTTTGTCTTATTTTCTGTAATGGGCCAAATTTTATTATTGAAATATTTTGAAATGTGCAGGACAGTGCTGCTGTTGCTTCTGCATTAGTGTTATTTTTTTTCCACTGCTCATTCTTTGTTCTTTCGTCTTTCTTTTCATTTTTTAGACAAAAGTGAACGTTGTACAGTGGTCCATCTGTTGGTTTCGGCTCACCTCTTTGAAAAGTTAACTCTCCCGGAGCACTGGTTATGTTTAGTCTGGACTGAGTGGCTTTTATCCCCAAACCTGGTGGGCGCAGCTTGCACCCAGTGAAAAATAGGGGAGAAAAGTTTTGATAAGGTAGTCGATCAAAACTTCCCCCCCTCCATTTTCACTGGGTAAACTACACTTTTAACAAAATTTTCTCCTTTCCTATTTTTCACTTTTTCCTTATTTTTTAATCTGCACCCTCAAAACATAACTTCCCTCACCTCTATTTTTTTACTTTTCCCTTATTTTTCACCGGGCAGACTACACCTTTAACAAAACCCATTATATTTTACTTCCCCCCATTTTTTTCAATCTACACTCTTAACAAAATTTTCTCCCTACAGGGGAAGAAATTGGGGGAGCCTGAGCCCAAAACTGGGGGGAAGTTGCGCCCGATTTTGATTCCAGATTTGGGAGGGGATATAAGCCACTGTCTGGACCTCTCCCTTAGCTTCAGCAATTAAGATATCAGTCTCTGTCAACTAAGCATGTGTCTCTTCAGTAAGTCTTTATCATTCTTAGCTTTGTCACTGATTTTTCGTGACACGCAGCAAGCAGAATCGTGCTACCAGTTGTTGGTTTGCACATCAGTGCATCATCTCATTATGTGTTCACTGCGTGAGACGCTTCGTCCCATTTCTTGTGTAGGCCAAACAAGAAAAGGCAGCGCAAGAACGAGAAGTTTGGCTTCGGAGGACAGAAGAAACGCTCGAAGCAGAACACGAAGCAAAGTTCCGATGACGTTTCGTTATTCAGTGTCCGGCAAAATGCTGCACTGCCAGAGAAATACAAGAAACAAAAAGGGGTCTGTAGTTCTGTAATTGCATGTGTAATTAAAATGTCACCTGTGACCTTCAGATTATTTTTTAACTGTTAGCAACTTTACTTTTAGCCTGCATGTTTCTAATGCACTAGTAACAATGATTGTGAAGCTTTTTGAATTTTAGAATTAATAAATGTTAGTGCTGTTATTTCAGTTGCAGCAGTAGTAGTAGGCAGAAGTTATGGTGCCCTCCTTAGTACAGCCTGGACTGGGCATGCATTACAAATGTCGACATTTTCATGTTTTTGAATAGACAGTGGAAACATCAACAATAAAAGAAAAAAGGTTGTAAAACGATGAAATTGCACGACTTATTAAGTGAACATTTTCAGCTGCTGCTGCGGCATGTTGTTAATTAATTAGTGCGTATTATAGTTATATCATTTTTGTTTCTCATTGCAGGGTAAGAACAATAGGCCGGGAAAAGGTCAGCGTCGTAAACTGATGAACAAGAATAAGCCAAGAAGATGACAGATGCTGATGAGGATTGAGTGTGCTCATCAGTAGGCAAGCGGAGACAGTGACTGGTACGGACTGTGCATGGATGGAACAGAACTAGGCTTTTGAATAAGTTTTTTAGTTAAAGGTTTTTTTGGTGTTTAGGTTTTAGCTGTACAAAAAAGATGGGGCACAAATTTTAAGCTCCAGGAAGAACATTTTTTTACATTGTTCTTTCTGCCACATTTTTTGTTGAGTGAATTACATGATGTCAGAACTCAAAAAGGCATGATTATAATTGAAATAAAATATGATCTGTATTAAATTACACAGAAAATAAATAAGTCTATACAATGTGAATTGGACTTGAGGTTCTAAGATTTTTCTTACAAAGCCTACATTTTTGGACAAAATATCCATACCTGGGACCATGTTTGGTTTTCGTTTGGAGTATTTGTACTGTGCTCAACTTGTTCGCTGCTGTTGCATAGCCAAAAAGTAGCCGAATTATTTACAGTGGCTAATGAATTTCAGAAATTCGGCTGACTTTATGGCTAGCCGCATTTTTTACGGAAGATTTTCAGTGGCACTGAAAATGTTGGCGGATTTGGATATTCAGCGGCAGCTAGGAATTCTGTGTGGACAGCATGACCAAGTCTTTATTTTCTTGGTCAGCAGATCGTGGAAAGATGTTTCTGTGTTATGTTTGGAATGTGTGTGTAATTTTGTATCTAAGCAGAAATGAGTATTGCGTTTGAGGCTTGCTTCCTGTCTGTTTATTAAAGCATGTGCATGTAGTCTGTTTTATTTGCCATTTTCCATGTAGTATGGCAGTCAGTTTCCTTCTCTATTTGTTCTTGACTTTTATGTCCTTTTTCATACCCCTTTCGGGCCTTTATATTATTCTCGCCATATCTTCAAGTGTCCCATTTCGTTACATTTAATTACGTAAGTAAAGTTCAAATTTATATAGGGGGTATGCAAAAAATCTCTACTTCGGTGTAATCTTATCTAAATTAACTCCGTAAACAATGCTTTTCTGTCCAAACAGACTTGCCCTTAGCTATCATGTATGTCATAAATACGTTAGCTCTTAACTAGTACACGATGGAAATTCATTCCAAAATTTGCTCTGAAAACCGTTGGGATAGGAACCGGACAGCTAGGTGAATACAACTGTTGAACATGATGACCTGCATAATTTTATACTTAATGAGAAGATAATGCATCCAAGACATACTGATGTATGGCTACAAAGACTCAGATAAGACCATCAGGTGGCATTATGGTCGATCAGTTTAGCTCTTGACTGTGAATTGTACAAAAAATGTCATTATCTGTCTCATTGCTATAGCATAGCATGTGACAGATTATATAATCACCTCTGTCATTTTGTCGGTCTGTCTGTAAACACTCTGACGGCCACAATTTCGATTCGATTTTGATGAAATTTTGCACAGCAATTTGGGGCCCGAAAAGTAAGGTCGGGTTTGTTTGGGATAAAAATCTGATAACTTTTTCTCCTGTTGTACCCCAATTTTAAAAAAAATTGCATTACAGCCTATGGGGACTTTAAAGCAGTATAACTCAGTCCCTGTAAAAGGTAATTGCGCACTGTATTTACCTACTCCTTATTTTCGGGGTCGGGCAATCTAACGATGTCATTTAAATTTACCCCTTAACGACCCCTGTTGCCATAGCAACCATTCAAAAGTTGCAAAAATTTTGCATTACAGCCAATGGAGATTTCAAAGCAGTATAACTCGGTCCTTGTAAAAGATAATTGCGCGCTGTTTGCACCTACCCCCCTATTTTCGGGCCCAGGCTGTCCGACGGTGTCATTTAAATTTCTCGCCTGCCGACCCCTGTTGCCATGGCAACAAATTTTGGAACAAAATTGACTACAACTCGGCTCCCATGAAAGATAATTCCGCCCTGTTTGCACCTACGCCCGTTATACGCAGCTGCTAGGCTATATAGCGTGGCAATGGGACAGATACCTCGTTCCACAGAGCGTATTTCTAGTTATTCATTTGCTGTCTTGTAAAAAATATTCTAGTAAACAGATCATATGGACTGTGTTATGGAGGTCGTGTATGTGGGATTAATGATGAAAATAATATACACAGTGGGCCATAAAAACGTGGCACTTTAGTGTTGTCAATATCTTCACCGATGATCAACCAATTTTCAAAATTCTTTCACTGTCACATTCTGCAGACAATTTGCAGTAATGTGATTATTATATATCCTACCACACGGTAAATGCGTTTCTACATTACCTTGTGAAATATAAATGTAAGCAAAAATTAACGATAATTATTAAAAATTAGTAAATGAAAAAACTTTAGACCAACATTGCGATAAATGATCTGTATGACACTAGCCTGTGTTAGACCTACAGAGTCTAGTGACATACAAACCATTCACTGCAATGTTGGTCTGAATTGTTTTTTTCAATTTTTACCAAAATGTTTGTTATTAGCGTTATGTATGCATATTTCATTGATATTTCACAAGGTAGTGTAGAAACACATTTACGGTGTGGTGGGATATGTAATAATCACGTTATCGCAAATTGTCTGCAGAGTGTGCCAGTGAAAGAATTTTGAAAATCCATCATTGGTGAAGATATGGACAAAAGTAAAGTGCGACGTTTTTTGGCCCATCCTGTATAAACAATTTAATATATTCAGCATAATGACTCCTGATCATAAACAGTATGACATTGACAGACGTAGACCTTTTTAATTATTCACAGTAGAGATAAACTGCAAGTAACATTGAGTAAAATTTTCCACATGTTTTGAACCACTTTGCGAAATCTGACTGTCCAACTGCAAAACTCTGCAGCTAAACGGTGCAAAATCGTTTATTCACAGTCAATAGCGCCTATCTGCTGTATTTTCGTTTGTTTTCTTATGCAGCTTATTTCCCAAGCTGCGATCGGAATGATCAGTCTACTAGACATGCACGTATACCGGTACGTGTCCTTTTATTCATGCACGCTACTTGTCAATCAATCAGTCGAAATGATCGTTCATATAGCGTAAGCAAATGCAAGAATTCATCTAATTAATGTGCTCCACGACGCGTTGTCCAATGCTGTGCCAAACGTTCAGTCGGCTTCGTGGCAAAATACTACTCGACGTGAAATGACGGCAAAAACATGTTCGCTTAAGTTTAATTACTTTGTTAAACATACGGTGCCTGGTAGTTTTATTATACTTAACCGAAATATATTGTTGTGCAAACAGCATATTGAAATAATATTTAATTACTCAGCGAAGTTATTTACGATGACAAAGCAGTTTCCGGATCCAGCCTAAAATGCTTCAGCTTTTGGCGGACAGGTAGTAAAGTCAGCTTAAGTAGATTTATGCTGTTGTCGTAGCAGGCAGCATCTTCCCAAATTCCCATTGCGTTGGACATCCTGCACTTTATCAACTCGTTACCACTGAAATTTCGCAGTAGTTGTTGTCAGAGTAATGGGCGAATAAGTACCGTTTCTGGTAACGTACGGCAGACTCTTGAGCTGTCGCAGAGATCCTCAGCTGTAAAAACAATTTCCATCTGCTTTAGCACGTTTTTGCGTCGACTCTCCGCACCGTGTAATAGCCACCTCAGCTGTTTTTTAAACTTTGAATTTTAATCATAAGGATCTTTACAACGAACTTCTACGAATGGTGTAAAATAATAGGCCCTAATCGCGACAATAATGTGGCAGCATAACGAGAGATAGTTTTTTATGTAGGCCTAAACGAAAAAAAAATTGGCATGTTCTCAGTCGTTGCATAATGGAAGTTGACTACACAGTAAACCGAGGGTTATTACTCATAGTGGAGGCAGCAGATTGACGTTGTCATCGGCGTTGTCTACAAGTTGTTTGTAATCGATCGCTCGTTGCAATGTATCGTCATTGTGCCGACCGGCCGGTGTCGCATTAAAATGTCTCCCCATGAAAAATCCGCCCGGGGAGAGATAATCACGGTTTGAAATGCCTCCCGCTTATTAAAATATCGCCGGCTCCATAAAAAGTCTCCCAATTATAGGATCGCCCGCAGAAAAATCTCCCCCGGCCGACAACTAATTACCGGTAAAAATCCATCCCGCCCGGGCGGCCGCCGGGCGGAGCGGATTTTTGCCGGTAAAATGTCGACCGGGGAGACTTTTTTGGGCGGGGGCGATCCTACAATGGGACACCGGCCGCATGCTGTTGTACTGTTGAGTGAACCGACCCGATAAATCGATCGATTAGCATATGTATAATGCAGTACGTACGCCGAGCACCCCGTCTAATAGTGACGCGCCGTGCAACAAAATTAATTTACCATGGTATTTACCGCGGTATCCGTGACTTTTAGTTTAAATGGCAATTGATTGAATTTGAGTTAGTAGGGCCTCTGAATCTCAGCGAAATTTCTGAACCCTACACCATAATACTAACCCTAATTCTGATCACTACGCGTAACGCAATTACGCCCAGCGACATTGGTGCGGCCGCCTAGCGAGTGCGATTGAGTTGTTCGTTTTCGTCCGGCAGCCGTAAAAATACATGTACGGCTGCCGGACGATAGTCACCGCGTAATAGAAAACGCTGTAGAATGAAGAAGAATGAAACTGCAGCGTTTATCGCAGTAGCTATGCGCGTTGCGCAGCGCAGCAGCCTGGCAGTCGCCGTAACTTAACGGTATCCGTCTAATCTGGCCGGTGCCGGTGCGTGCGTCGACAGACACGGATCAATAGCGTGCGTGGGGTCGCGCAGTGAGTTGTGGGAACAAGTGAGTGCCGGGAGGCCGCAAGGTGAGACCGGGCAGACGTCACCCAAGACGAACCGACCGGCGAGCTCGGCTCAGAGCAGCTGTCAGCACGCACTCAGCCCTGTCACCCCGCCGGCGGTCACCAGCAGCCGCGCAGATTTAACGCCGCCACGTGACCGATCGACCGACGACCGACTGTTGAACAACAGCGTCAGAGACGCCGAACGACATTACTGTAGACAAAGCAAGACACGCTCGTGCTGCCGAGCAAACGCGTCATTCAGGTAAGAACCTGTACGGCCGTACATGCATAGGCACGTGTGCATCAGATCTGAGCATATGAAGGTGTCATTTCGGTCATAGAATCGCCGTCAAAACGTGCACGGGCGTTATTTTGTCAGAACTGTCCTATCGCTGATAATCATAAGAGTTCCTTAGCCTAATACTGTAACAGTATTTAGGAAAATGCATTACATGTAGACATAAAATGGGCCTATAGTATAAATTATTTCCAACACTCGTATACTATATGAAGAAACTATCCATTCCAGAGATGTCAACTTTCATGGTTGGCAATGCTAAGCTTTTCAACATGCTACTGAATTCTATCCTTATTTTTGGCACATATATTTATTATTATCGTAAAGCTTGCTGATGTCTTTTGTACGCAAGTGGATCAGTTGTACTCATGCTGTACCACCCACTGGACAAAAAACTATAACGAAAATTTATAGGTGGATTTAGTGGAGGCATGGGGCAAAGGAACCATGCCCCCTTCTAAGATGCCAAAATTCGCTTTTTTATGCCTTGCACACGCAGTGCATTATAAATTTACGCGGTAAAACTAATAAAATCTATACCCACTAATTGCATTTTAGATAGTTTTCATGCTCAAAAAAATCGTTTGTTTCCGGGGCTCTGCCCTGGACCGGCCCCTGTCCAAGAAGTCCATCTCTGCTCTTGGCTTTCGGCTTCAAAAAGTACGAAATTGCAATTTTTGTAGTTTCGGTCTCTTCACAGTCACACAGGCTACTGTTATTATAATAATTTCATTTAGTGCACGTTCGAAGGTGTTTAGACGTCATGCGGACCAGTGCTTATAATAATGAAAACTGCACAGTGTTCCGTCTCATATCCCCCCAGGTAAGCCAAATGTGGGGTCAACCGTCAAACCCCACTTTCAAAAACGTTGCGCCGCCCTTGCGAGGTAGGCCATAGCGAATGGCGACGACGCGTCTGAGACGAGGCGGAATTGACGATCTTAATACTAAAAATGCTCTAGAGAGTGTGCCCGTGAAAAAATTTTTAAAATCGTCGAGTATTTGATTAGCTTAGGCTATGACAAAAATTTGGCGGCGTAATTTTCGTTTCGTTGATTCACGATGTTAGGAAGATCACGCAACGACATTCGCGCGTTGTCGACATGATCGCGACTCGCACAAAGCAACCTTGATTGCGTGTACGCTAACTGATCGCCAAATGCAATTTGCTGATTTGCCGTCACGTAATATTTTGGCAAGGTCGCGCGCGACAAAAATAAAATTTGCAGCAAGATGAAGGGAAAACTGCGAGGAGAGATATCGGTTAGGAGTTGGGAGCGTAAAACCACGAGCGAGAAATAGCGTCTTCTGGGACCGCGTTACGAGGCGCCTTCTAGCCAGTTACCATCTCCGCCATAACCCTAAAGCCAGATTAAATGATTCGGCGAAAACAGGGCAGGTCATTTCAGTTTTATTCGACTCGGGCAGATTGAACCTATCCTTTTAATGGAAACGTAATTTTGTTTGCGGCGAGATCCAGAGAAAGGGCTTTCAATCGATCGTCCAGAGTTGTTCATTCGCGAGTATGCAAATAGTTTTCAACACGATTTTCCGTTAGCAAGTTTTACACCACTGTCTTGATGTATGGACGACAATCTCATTTTTGCTCAGCTCTGCGAAGATAGAACAGAACGGCAACTGTTGCTTATTTCCTCCTGTACGATCATTATTCTTTAAATCGGCGATAGTACGGAATTTTAAGACGAGCATTGACCGTGCTGTCGATCGGTGAGACTGCAGACAAAGCGGCGTCGGCTGCAGTCTGTGTCGGTTGGATGACAATGAGCTCTGCTTCAGTTTGTCTTCGAGATCACTGCAGACTGAGATTGTAGATTATGGTTCAAAACACACTCGCGCAGTCCCTCTCTTCATGCACGGACCTCTAAAAGTGATCAAAAAGACTATATGAAACTGAACTTAACGCAGTTAGTTTTTATTCATTTAGTACATGTCATCTAAGGTTTATACAGTGTAGCTCAAGTGAAAAGTGACTTATTATGGATGTATCTCCGAAATCGTCATTCTCACAATGGCGTGACCTTGGTGCAAGGCGCACGCATCAAGGGGCTAGAAGCTTTTACAAACTCAGTGGGGTCGACCGTCGAGTTTAAGGAGGGGGCTTATACTCCGTTTACGCGATCAAGCAAACATCGAGCAAACATCGAGCCGGCTCGTCTAGCTGACATATAGTCAGCTCGTCGAGCCAGCTTGATCGTGTAAACGGGGTATTAGTGGGCAGTGAGCCTTTTAAATGCAGACTGCAGAGGAGAGCTCCCCAGCAAAGTCACGATAGAAATCCGGAAAAAGTGGGCGAATTTTTGGCTTTACGCACAGTTGCTTATAAGGTAATCCAACATTTTATGCAAAACTGATATTCAGTAAAAGTAATAGGGGAAAAAATTTTCGTCGGGCCCTTTCACTTTCAGTGCTCATGCACAGTCATAGTCTGTTGTTGCGTGTTGGTAAGTGGAGTAAGCCTAATTGCTGCAACACTGCAGCCGCGCGTTGACGACGATGACGTCGGCAGAGTAGGCGGACATTGTGTAGTGCTGCTGTCAGACAGTTATTGCTCGGCGCAGCTGAAATAAACGGAAATATTGCTTGTTCTGTCGTCAGGCTCGGCCTCGCGCGCAGATTTACGTTCTGAGCACTGCTTGCTCGTAGCGCCGTCGTTGTACGATCGATTTGATAGTTGCTCCTAGGACTAGGAGCGGCGCTGAGAGCTTAGTGCTGCCAGACCGACCGAACTACGCTACACAACGACTGATTCTACTACAGTGCGACCGGCGGGCGAAATGCGAAAACGAACAATGTTCGGCGCAATCGACGTAAAATTAAACTCTAGACCCAACTGTTTTCAGTAACGTACCGTCTGCCTGGAACTCGCTAACGCGAACAGCTTTTCTTCAGGTTATGACTCACTATACCGGGTGGCGCAAAAAAGCGTCCTGAACATTTGCATGCATTATTCAGACGAATGGTCGAAATGAATCAGCTCAAAAGCATTTATGTAACGAGCAAACATCAACGAATATGTGTAGAAATTTTTATTTAAAACACTTATTTGCGTTGCCGCTTGTACGCAGGCTATGCCTAAAAGTCACATTAGGCCGAATTAGCAGTAACTGATCAGCAAAAAAGTGCTGAATAGGTCCTTCATTCTTTTTTGCCATACTGCTAGACGTGTTTTCCATTGCTGTACGGCTTTTTTGATTCTGGCAGTCTGATGAGTGATAACGACATCATGCCATTTGTCTAAGATAACATTCTGAAGATCTTGAAGATTCTGAAGATCGCAAATGGTTCACGCTTTTTCTCACAGACAAGTTGTTGCAAGGTATCCCAAACTGAATAATGTAATAGATTGCAATCTGTTGAATGCGGTTTCCATTCCTGTGAGCTGACAAAATCGGGTGTGTTGTGTTGGAAAAAAAATTTGAGTCGCTTTGATGCGGTGTGATGATACGGTGTCTTTACATAATTAATTTTTTAAACTCGCCTTACGTCATTAAGCGACACTCAGTGGTGTCATAACTGAGGTCAGTGAAATTTATAAGCAAATGTGCAAAAGGAAATTTATCTCCGTGAAGTGCACGCGCCGTTGTAGTTATGCAAATTTCTGGACGTTTTTAGCGCCACCCGGTATATACACAATCTAGGCTTATACCTTTGTTGTTCTGGAGAAGTCATTTTCTGAACACTGTTCCGATCTGTCGCCTCTCGATGCCACGTTTCAACTTAGTGTCACCGAACTGACACACTGAGGTATTCACTTCAGCACGGTCCATGGACTTATATCGTCTGTCAATGTTTGAAATATTGTGTTGTAGGTATACGCAAAAGTAAAAAGTATTTTGTGTCTATAAGACTATAAGAACAAATTGTCATAAACAAAACTTGCAGCAGAACACCGAAGTGCCGTGATGACACTATAAGTAGGACTCTGTGGTTACCAACCGGCAACATACAGGAAGTATCTCTGTATAGATTTTGTTACCATGTGCAGTTGTTGGCTTAACCAGGATTACGGTCATAAGAGCAGTGTAGATCTGTCGTCACCATAGGTGTGTAGGTGTGTGTAGTGATAAATGCAGCCCGTGGCACGTGGTCCTGCGGGATGCATATTCAGCCCCAATGGCCTAGTTTTCTGTAGTCACGCAGGACAAGAATCTTCCAATACGTCAAAATTTGCCGCACTTTTTCTTCCTGTACAATAGCACCTAAACGACAGCACTTTCTAACATACTATTTTTTGTCAGATGCAAAACGGTCAATAGTCTTCTTCTGCTGATAAAGACTGCAAAAAGTCAATAATTACGATGATTGCTAGAATATTGTAAACCTGCCGGCAATGAGTTTTGCTACGATACACCGATCCTGGCTTTAACAGGTGTCACTGCAAACGTAGAACATGCATCTGTCGTTGGCCGGGTCATTGATTGAGCGCATTGGCTTAGAGCACGTGTTGTCTATGCTGCTGCGTTGAGTCTGGGCGTCGTGATTAGCTATGTTTGCGTCGGCATGACACGGCACGCGCTGCGACACGATGTCAGCTGCAGCTGCCCCACTCAGCTGACGACGTTAAATGAAATTTAGTCCGCGTGCTTGCTGCTCGCCGCTCCAGCATCCCACATCCTCAGCCGCTGAATCCAACTGTGTCTTTCGTTGGCGCTGGGACGCTCTGGTTCCCTTCTCTGATCTGTCTGCATTGTGAGAAGATGCTCGCGACGTAATCGCCATAGCGTCAGACTCGCGATAGACAGGTCGTTGGTTCGACTCTCGTCACTCGCTCAACGATAGGTTACAGTCTTGCGTAGTATTTGTTTACACGCATGTACTCAGCGACCATACTGCGATATAGAAATACGCATAAGCCTACTTTATTATCTAATTCATCAGCGGTTGATTGGTCACAGGGGACGAAGAACGGGAATAATGGGCTAGTAGACGATCGGTAGCCAGTAAATACTTGTGTGGAAAATATTTAGCATAGGCCTAGTTATTAAACATAATATTACAAGTATCAGTCGAAGAATTGGGTGTAATTGTGGTTTACGCGCGTTTCATTCAGTATAAGCCTACAAAACTTACACTGATTTACGGACAAAGTAGCCAACACAACGCAACAACAATACTATTTTAGTTTCTGCTTGTTGCGATGCTGACACAGACACACACAGTTTACACAATGAAAGATCAGAACGTCATTATTTGTGTCCGGAATAGCAAAAATATCTTGTTGAAATTATGTATAAAACATTATCCCTAGCCTGTTTTACGTGACTGATTTTTTAAGATTTGCTTCGATCCTGACGATAGCAAGTCATCTTCAGTTACCGGTTAGGCCTGCCGTTTTTTAATTCTTATACTAAAGCTGAACTGTTCTAGTCGCCATAAAATGGTAGCAATGCTATTTATTGTGCGTCTGATATTTTTCAACTACGTCATTGACTGTTTTTCTCTGCTGTAGTTCACTGCGATATTACAGTACATTGCTAGGGCTCGTAGGACTTTCCTTCTCATCCGTTATTGCATGTCTCGCCCATCCAAAAAGTGTCTTTATGACATGGCTTGTCTTGCTTAAGCTGCTCAGCGGCGGTTTTAGGCCCCCAGTTTCGTAGCCACCTGTGATTTTTTGCAAAGATAACACACATGTTTGATTTCTTTGCGTTTCCAAACTGTAGAAAAGTGGGCAAATTTGCGGCTTCCACTGAACGTTCAAAAACCAAAATGCTTCAGCTTCAGGGGAGCTTCGCCCCTTAACCCCTTGACCAGGGACTCCTTTCCTGGCCCCCGCTGGAGGTCTGCCCGCAAACCCCCGTTATATGCTCGCGCTACCGCGCTCGCCATGGGACCGTGCCCCGCCAGATGAAGCTGCCGTCGCGTTATTCTTAAATCGGCCAGATTTAAGCCCGGTTTCCGTACGCGACCTACGCAACGCAGCCAAGACAACAAATGCAACGTACGCAACGCTAAAATATCCTTGCTTTTTGGCCGTTGCCTCCGTTGCGATGGATGAGCTGTCATCCTGTGTCGAGCTGTGTGCATGGAACGACGGCGTGACCCGGTCGTGGTGAGCATACAGTCTGTCTGTCTGTCTGTCCGTCTGTCCGTTGACCATCGTACGCTGCAGACAGTGGCAAGAGCGCACGTACGCGACCACGCATAGCAATCACACGCGACTCATCGTAGATGCCGCCACAAGGATGCCCTCAAATCTCGTTCAGCGACCGCGCGCTCTGACAGACTGACAGCATGATGACGGGTCGGCTTTAACACTTGAAAGACAGCGACAGATATTGCAGTTTAGTGCTTCCACTGGACGATGGAGCCATTCGTTAGGGAGCGACACTGGCGCAGGAACCACGGACGTCGAACCTTATGACACACTCACACACACGGCGGCATGTCCACCTTTAGAAGTCTTGACTACGGATTACTGTGACCGTGTCACTGCGTACCCCCCAGTGTTTGACGATGAAAGATAAAACCAACAAAACGAACCTGACTGTCATGATTAAGCTATTGAACTGTCTCGTGACACGTGATGTCTACTCAACGAAATCAAAACCACTGAAATGCAATATATTAGACGAAAATCGTCTATACCGGAATAAAACTGTGAGTACATTTACACCGGTATGCAGTACAATAACTTTATAAAAATGCGGGTTTGATTACGGGATGATCAAGATGGCAAAAATGTCGGTTAGGTGTGCAACGCTGAGCGGACTGTAATGGGAGGATTGACAAAACAAAACAAAAATGGCAGCGCGGTCGCCTATTACTTGAAGAACAGGCGGCGAGGGACGTCACGTGACAGATGGGCTGGATCGTTTTGGTCCAAAACGGGAACCGTTCGTAGCGAAACGATCTAATTCTGTGACGCAGCGCGTTGACACATTCGTCTCTATTGTGCCACGGCGACAGTTTGCTACTGCTGCTAATATTACGTCTTGAACTATAGACCTGAACGAACTGCAGTGTGACAACTTGGGTTGTCAACAGCTGTGCTGTTGTTCTGTGATGATAAGCTCAATTTATTATATTATTGTTTATTATTATCTTGTTACTATTTGGCCACATTTGGCCTATCTACTCGGACCATCCAGTTGAGGACTGGTCACGTGCAGCTTTTACAGCAAGCGTGAGCGACCCGCCGAAGGATTGGAGATGTCGCGGTCGATCAACATGGATACCAACGAGCTCGACCTGAAAACCACAAGTCCATAAAATTGCGTGTGGTCTGTCCGGCTCTCTCCCTCTCTCTCTTTCTTCGTGGGCTCAGTGCCCGTTGGTGTTCATGACATTTTTCACGAAATGTGTCCATTTCGTTCTGTCCATCGCCAATCTGTAGAGGGTACCGATATCCTTGTTGCACCAGTTCACTAAGTCGTATATCCATTTTCTTTCGGTCTTCCTCTTTTTTCTTGTCATCCATTATGCCGAAAACAACCTGTTTAATCAGCCTGTTATCTGGCATCTGGCATATGTAACCGAAGAAGTTCAGTTTCTTTTTCATCATTCTCTGCACGATATGGATGTTTATGACCATTCTTTTCATGATCTCTTTGTTCTTGATTCTCTGTTGCCATCTTATGTTTAATATCCGCACGGTGCTTAGGATTGTTTTCTGTTGCGCCAAGTCGCGGAAACAGCTACGCTTCCGTGGGACTCGCTACATGATGACTGCAGTTGTCGGCCGCATGTAGTCCCGACTTCAATGTCGACCCATCCCGGTCAGTCGCATTGTCACGGTGAGAGGTCGGGCGGGTGACGTCCTGTCAGCTTTGTCAAATGTGTGAACAATATGTCGTCGACGTGCCGTGCAACGCAATGGCACCGCCATGCAGACTGGCGCCGACCGGCGCTTAGACTGTATCGATCCGACTCGCCGGCAAGCAACCCCGGCCGGTGGCACCAGCTCCAATTATACTGCTTTAGTTAAGAGTAGAATTTGCATCGGCCACTGTTTAACTACGAACTGGGGAGAAATCAGCCATTCGATTTCTGCGCCACGAGTCGGAGAAGCACACACGTTCAGTTAAGCTGGCGTGTCTCAGTTAACGTCTGCATGGTCTACCAGTCACAGGGCTCTAGTAGCTATCAAGTAAGCTTACGTCTTGTACACAGAACTGGACGTTTTTCACAACATACGGGTACGACAGAACGACACTGATTACGCTTAAAGCCGAGCTTCTATCCCACGCAACGGAAGTAACGCAATGTGCTTGCGTACGCTTTGACGCAAGTGACTCAGACGGCACAAGAAAAGTACGCAAATAAGTACGCAACGAACACGCAAGAACTATACGCTGAATACATTTGAGCGCAAGACGTTGCAAAAACGATAACTACCTCTATTGTATCTTCAACGGTCGCACACATTATGACAGCTCCGCATAATTTTAAACAGCTTTTTCCATAAAAATTCTTTTACGATAACAGGTCGGCGACGACCACGGCTACCTTGTCACAGAGCTGAAATAAGTTCGTAAACGCGGAAAGTTACGACTTGATATTAGGCAGCCGTGCAGTGCAGTAAATTTCTGATATTGAAACGCCTCGCAATTGGTCAGCGAATGATCCAGTGTTGTGCGAATACAAAAGATGCGAAAAACTGTGTGACCTCTAGGGCCTTACTGACATCAGTATCCGCTATGCTGAATATAACGTTATGTCATCTCGACCTCAATTCTACCTGTCACAGCGGTGCAGTGCCACATCGTAGAGCTCATGCGGTGACTATTATTTATACCGAATTGCGAATTCTAAAACACCAGCACCCAACTAACCCCCACATACACGGGTCGCATATTTAACATCGATGACTCCTGCTTTCGCTGGCATTGGACAACTTTCGTCTCTGAGCATTAGGCCTACCCACAAGCGACGTTAAGTTAGCATCTGCAGTTTGCGAAGCTGCAATCTGCGAAACGAAGAAAAGCCGTGCAAGAATAACCCAGCTGACAGTGTCTCAGATGCAGTTACCTCGTCTAGCAGTGCGATTGTTGAATAAAATACAAACAATCGCCGGCGAATTCGATGAGTCGTCATCGTTTCTCAACAGTGTTACAGTGAAACGTCGAAAGATGGTCTTCTATGGCGTTGATAGGTTGTCCGCTATGATCCAGCCGACGACCACGTTAATGAATATCGTTCTCGTTTTCGTTCTCGTACGCTGGACCGGAAGGCAGTTTGTTTCGCTTTATGTTCGTACGGCGGGTCGTTATACGTTCGGTCGAATAGCTTGAGTTATTGACGCCGGCGTCGTAAACGCCGTAAGTTACGATTTGATATCCGCTAGTCTCGACGACGTACATGGATGTGCATAGCGTAGTAACTTTAAATACTAAAGCGTCTTGCAAACCAACAAACTTTGCTCTAACGGACTTCAAGTTCACATAACGTTAAGTGCTGTGTTTATAAATTTACAAAACAACTCTGTTGTCGCAAGGAAACTGCACGATGCAGCAGTTATTTTGATACGAAAGCCAGAACATGCGTAGACGCATCAACGGAATACATCTCTGTTGCTGATTGCGTGAGTCCCTGATCTCGTTTCAAATTTTTTAGCGGTGGGCTCCAAAAGATGAACATTTTGTGCAGTATAAAGTGCGCCTTAAGGCGATCGAAAGTTTATCAACCAATGATGGGGATCAAAGTAAGTAACCCAACTCACATTACACAGACGGACGGGTAGGCAACTTGTGGTGGCAACGCAACGCTTTACGCACTGTTTTGCACTATACGTAGGTTGCATAGCGTGATAAACAGCGGCTGTAATTCTGACAAGGAAATGCTGTACGGAAATAGCGATTGCTTAAACATCATTCATAAAACATCATCTCTAGTCTAATTCATTCTTTCTCTTCTTTGATCTGCTTCTTGCTGACAGCAAGCCATTTCTGTGTGCTGGTCCTGACACCTTTGCTGGTTCTGCGCGTTAGATGTTTTTATTGTGCCGTCAGAACTTTTTTGATATTTTTAGCCACGTCTTTGGTTGTCTTTCTTTGCTCTAGTTTCCTGTTTCAACTCGTCGCATTTTCTTCTCGTCCATTTTCCATGACAATAGCGTGTCTTGCTTTAGCTGCCGTCGCGTCATTCTTAAATCTCTCACGTTGAAAAAAAGTCCAACTATTCTGTTCATCTAACTTATTTTTTAAGTTTCTTTTAATTCGTAGGCGATGACATTTAAATCCAGAAGTGTTTGATCATGTATGCGAAAGTTGTGTAAACGGTAACATAAAGAACTTGCTGTAGCGACAAGCATTTTTTTTTAAATATCGATGTTTGTGGAAGTTTTTATCGCTCGATTTTCTAAAGTTCTGTTGTCGTAATTTTTACTTTTTAGACTACTAAAATGACCGCCAGTCACGTTAAAACGGTTCATCGTAACTCGACGTTGAGCAGAGAAGAATTAAATGAGTTTGTCGTGACATTTAGTCTCACGACGCACGAAGTTATATACGACTGAGTTTTTTTGTCGCGGAGGCTGGTCATTGTAACGTGGCCGAGCCATCGATCACTGGTAAAAGGCGTGAGCGTTCACATCGCCTTTCCGCTTTCCGCCGCCGGGTTACAGACACCGCCGCTTTACGCAGTCCAAAGCGTGTTTAGCAATTCTTCACGCGAACCGGAGATCGTAGCTAGATATCGCCGCGTCGGTGACAACTTCGAGGCAAACTCGATTCGCTGTCGCTGTGAAAAACGGCGATGGGACGTTACGTCAGTGGGCGCGAACAGTTGCGGAAGCAGCGAAAAGCTAACATCCAAACCACGAGTTAGCACTGTCGTCGGGCGATTCTGTCACTCTAAGCAGCGGCGTCGATCATATTTATTTTCAGAGAAAAGTTAAATTTTTTTCTGAAAAAAATTGACACACGGATCCCATGTGTCAATTTATAGGCCCGATAGGCTGAAAGTCCGGGTCTGGAGTTCTTGGGAGGAGGGAGCTCTCCCCCAGCGGAGAAAAGAATGATCCTCTATGCATAGAATAGTCCAGAAAAGCCAGGCGAACGCGTGGTTGCCAGAGTATTACAAATTAAGCGATCTACCAGTGATGACGACGCAACGTAATACAAAAGACTGTCATTATGCACTTTGAGTATGAAAGCTTTTTTTCAGTTGCAACCGTTGCACAGAACACACTGCATTTTCTTGCTACAATAACAATCAAATTCAGTTACTTGATTATCGGGATACGTTGCCCAGGTAATTAGTGGAAACACGTTAAGTGTGCTGAGAATTGGAATAAAGCTGCGAAGAACCAGTTTTTAATTAGATAGGTGCAAATGATATTCTGATCAGCTATAATGAGTGTATGTCGATAGGTTACTCGTATCAAATTTTTTTGATGCGTCACTGTTTGCTGCGTATTAGCGATATTAGCATCAACACAGTGGAAGCTGACGACCTTTGTTGTGAATAATGTTGATACAATAAATTTTTGATGAATTTTGCGCGGCTAGCGTCGCATGTATGACAGGAAAAACTATTAACGTTGAATTTGATACGCTTGCTATACATGTAAACTCGTTATCGCCATTGCCATTATCATTATTATTACACAAATCAACGTAGCAAACGTGGACAAAATATGCACAGAAAAGTGAACGTGGAGTAACTCTATTACTTCGGGTAAATCTTGTATATATCGGCTATTATATGTCCATATTGTCCTGTAGGCAAGGCGTATTGGCTTTTAATCAAACGTTGACTGACAAAGGACAATTTGCTTTCGGAAGAGTAATTTAAATGTCGCAGTGAAAGTAGCGCAGTGTGATGCAAAGGAAACAAAACACGCTGGAATATTTTAAACCCTGCGCGCGTGTTATCAAAAATTGTTTGTTCGTGTGAGTGCAGTATGGTGACGTCACGGTCGCTGCAGTCGTCCTGACCGACCACCACACTCAGTCAGCGGTCGCCATGAACCTTGCGAGAGTGCTCTTCAAGAAGCAGCAGCAGCGTGGCTCATCGCTGGACGACGGGGCACCTGCATCTGTTGACTCGCAGGCCAGCGGCTGTAGCTCGCCGACCCCTGGCGGCGTTGAGACGCTGTTGGACGGTGAAACCAGCCCGTCGACTCGGTCTTCCCGGCGCAAGGCGCGCTCCACGGCGTCAAGCGTGGACGGCGCGCTCCCGCCCAAGTCCTCCGACGCGCTGTCCAGTTCGCCGCACGCCAATGTCATCTTCAAGGCGATAAAGATGTCATCGCATAAACGTTTCGCTCAGGTCCTTCCCAACTTGCTTCTTGGTACGTCGATAACGTCGGCTTTTTCTTGCTACTTAATTCACTCGTACGTAGATAATTACGATAAAAGATGTCGGCGCCAAATACCGACATGATAGGCGGTCGTCCGTCCCGTTACCGAGCGACTTAGGCGTTGACAGTAAATTAGGCCACCTCACAAGCCGTACGAAATTTTTTAGTCCAGTGTTCTTTACTTTGACCTGCAAATCTAAACTGAAATTGGCAAATCGGCTACTTTTGCGTGGGTGAACGTTTACACAAATTTGAGTTTTTTTCCACGCACTTTTGTTTTTTAACTTAAACCTGTCGTTTCATCGTAATTAATAATCTTGTTACTGATTAATTTTTGGCAAAACTAATTTTCTTTTCTTGTTCTTGAAAGCCGACATATGGTTGAAACAAGTGACGTTTATCATTATCATTATAGTCATTATCATTGTTATGTTTTCGTCGTCATCATCACATGACAGCATTTTGGGGCACCTAATTTGGCACTTAAGTCGGCGTTTAATTGAAGCAATTAGCAATCATTATAGTTTCTTGTGCTTTTTCGAGTTAGAAGCACGTATTAGACAAGCAAACTGGCAGTCGGACAGACGTACTGACGAAAGAGCAAAATCCGAAAAGCTGCTTATTAGGACGACCGCATAAAATATCTGTATGTACACGTGGTAAGCAAAAAAGTGACGCTCTTTTCAACTACCACATCAACATGCATTACAGGAGATTTATACTGTTCAAACAATTTCAACATTTGCTATTAATTATTTACAGTTTACAAGTGTTCGTTTATTTGAAAACACGTTCATAATTTTTTTAGAACTCAGCACACAGATTATGTTAGTTGATTCAAGCATCGTGACGAAATTAAACACTGCAAAGGAGAGCAAGTTGATAGCTGACAAGCTAGTAAACCCGCATGCCCATCTTGTGCAGTGTTCATGTGGGCTGATGCGGCGGCAGGTTGTCAAGAGATGGCGCACGACGTGCGAACGTTACGACACCACGGAGTGACGCACATACTGAACGTGACGGCCGAGGTATCGGACATGTTCCCCGGACAGTACGTCTACAAACGCATTGCTATCAGCGACATGCCGTCTGCGCCGATAGTCGAGCACTTCGACGAGGCGTTTCGCTTCATCGACGAAGGTCGATCCAGCCCCGGCGGCGTCGTGCTTGTTCACTGCTACTACGGAAACTCTCGATCCGCCACCGTCATTATCGGGTAAACAGCGTACACGATCGCAGTCACATTTTTCACTTCGTGCGCTCTTGGTTTGACGTTAGGCATATTGTACCTCGGTGGACACAGCTTAAAAAAATAATACTGTAAGTTACACGGTAGTGCATCGACACCTTTAACGCACGGTTGGATTTTTTAAATGTTCTACCGAGTCTATCTGCAAAATAATTTTGACAGTCGGCCGATGTCTGACGAAGATGACCGAGAGTTTGGCGTGTAGTTTTTAAAATTCACTACTCACTGTGTTTACAACACGGATGCACAAGAAAACGTATTTTCAAGACACATTAGCAAGAAAGAAATTGTATATTACAGTAAATGTTAAGATATGTAAGAATCGTACCATTATAAACTAAAAGGGCTCTTAAGAAAGCACATCTCCGGCAATGTTACGCCATTTTTGTCATGCTCTGAAAATCTTTATTCACTTTATTTTTCTAATGGTAGATGCAACGACATGTTATATTTTTACCACTGGGCCCTATCTCGCAACTGTAAAGAATCCTTTAATGTTATTCTGAATCCGATCACTACCAAAATCTAATCATTTCGGAGTTGGGTTAAATGTAAAATTTTCCGAAAGTTGTGTCCATATTCGTCTGTAACTTTTTGTGTAATCTGCTAGTTAAGTAAACCAACCAATAGATAGATCAACGCCAAGTATCATAATCATGTAACCTTCGCCGTCCATGGCGGAGTGGAGATAACACTATTTTAAACGGTACGTGTGTGTGTGTGCAACAGGTATCTGATGTTCTCGGAGCGAATGCGCTACGCCGACGCTCTGGAGTATGTACGAATCCTGCGACCTGACGTGCGCCCAAACGACGGATTTCAGCGACAGCTCAAAGCCTACGAGACGACAGTGCGTCGGTAGACACTATAGGCGTATTAGGTGTATTTTTCGCTGGTCGTAGTCGCACATGGTCGTTTCATGTCACGTCTGGTTGCGTTTTGTCTCGGAGATCTGCCGAGCTGACAAAAAGCTGCCTAGAATCGTAGAGACCAGGCACTGTGAATTTAAAAGCAGAAATTTGGACGACAAAGGGTAACACAATCTGCGTTGTGTTACAGTTATCGTACCGTAGCCTGTCGTTTCCAATGCACATATCCTCAGGGTTAAGTAGGCCTAACGTCGTGCAGGGAGTAACATCAGCGCAAAAATTAACCTACTTATTCAGTGGTTTTTGTCGCTCTGTTTTGTGGCAATCTTTTTTCGTTACCCAAGTCAGCAATTGCGCCTGTGTGCGGATATGCTAGTTGCTGAAATTGGATTGAAAGAAATTGGAGAAAACAAGTTTTCTCAATCTGCTGTTACTTTACCGCTACTCTTTACGACATTTGGCTGATTTGAAGCATTTATCTTATAACAAGCACTAGGTTTCAGTTATGTGCATAATAAAAGAATTATTTAAATTGTCTTTAATCTAGAGCTGAGACTGAGACCGACAACCGTTAATTGCAAAAATAACAGCAAATTAACAATAAAAAGTAATGCAGTATAGTTTTCAGAAAAGCAAGAAAAACATAAATAATTTCTCACATTTTAGTTAAAATGTTGATTTAACATACCACGGGTAAAAGACCAGCGACAGACAATAAATTCGTGATCAAGACCGATATTAAGAATTTAACACTGAATCTTCGGTCTTAGTCCAACATCATCCCTGTCAAGTTTTGCCAAGCTATTTTTCGGAAAAAAATGTTCGTTTCTTACGTCTTTCATTTTGTCAGTTTCGGTGACCCAGTTGCTATCCACGAGCGACTAGCTGTTAGTTGTATTATGCTGACCAGCATCCAATAAATCGGTGTAATGTATAATAATGATTCCCATTAATATTGAATCCTCAGTCGTTATCATATGTATAATTTACATCCCCCCAGTCATTATTTATACCTATTCAGCTATGAACAGTATACAGAATAAGCGAGAACATATACTGAATAAGCAGCAACAACGATTATTAAAGAAAAACCTTTTATTAGTCACACCAAAAGTTAGTATTATACTAGGAGAGTGTAAACTATACATATAATAATGACTTGGGGAGTTATTTTAGGGGGAGTCGTTATTATACACTATACCGGCAACGAACTGCAGTAGCGAGTGATAGTCTATCGCCAACGTTCGGAAACTTTAGTAGGTTCATGTGCCATTATGCGACGTCGTGTTAATCTCCTGAATATAGTTCGCGACAAAGTGTGTAGGCCCAGAGGCACGTGCGAGTTAATTACACAATTAAGCATATAAAACTGCTAAAACTCATCGTATGAGCAAAAACCTAGATTAACAAAACCGTGTTTGTTTTTACATCTTACGTGTAACCATCTACAAATTTGCGAAAATGATTCACACGTTAAAACATTTTCGCAAATGCTTTTGACGCGGCTTAGCTTTCACTCAAACTAAAACCCGAAACAGTTGTAAGACTTGCAAAAACATTTTTGGAAACACTATGTGTGTTTATTCCGTATGACCTGGCCTAACTACTCGCAACTATGTCGCCGAAGTGTGAATTCTGTGTAGGTGGGCATGCAGCATGAAGTGATGATGTAACTATGGCTTAATGCAAGCACGACTGTAACTAAACTGTTCGCTGTTTACGTTGTCAGGTCTTGCAATATTTGTAATATTTGTCATATTTGTGCAACAGTCGTTTGTATAATCATAATGTGGACCACAGTGTTTGTTGTAGCCAGTTGACGCGATGCACTAGACGTTTGTGATGTTTAACGTATTGTTAATTTTCTGTTTATCATTTCAGGTGTATGCGTTGAATTTTAAGTCATTTCTAGCCTTTTTTGCCTTCCTGCGTTTAACCTGTTAGTAACTTGCTTGCACCAACGCTTCATGCTTTCAATGTTCGTTAGTCGTTTCATATTTTTTTGTAACGAGTGCGACGTTTATTATGAACAATTTTTACGCGTCGCCTCACTATCTAGCCTATTTTTGCACTTCCAGGTACACTGAGATGCTGCGTTTTTGAAGTTGATATCCAGGCCTAATCGGCATGTGATTTCTTTTAGTTTACGACTGTGATGCTATAAACGGAGCTTTCTGCGATGGTTTATTCGTCGTCAGCGGCTTACTGCAGGCAGTCTTCTGTGGCTGGTGTTCTGTGTACAACGTTTTCGGCCACAGCTGTTTGTGGTGCGAACGTCAAGACAAATAAAACCTTAAAACACATCAGAATGGTTATTTACCACTTTTTCGCTAATACGACCATTGCACAACAACAGATGTAGTGTTTTATATACATAAGTACAATAATCATTTGCACACAGCTACATGTAGTTACATGAACGAATGTCTCAAACAAATTATAGAAAGATGTAGAAAAATGCGGGAAAACCCTACACGATAAACTGACTGTGCAACAAACACGAAACTGCTTTGTGTCACTGAGGACCTATGCTTTGTCTTCACTCACTTTGTTTTCATTCACACCAAATTATAGCGATAAAGTATATCGATTTTTATACGTTGCGGCGTACAACTTAAGTACATATTAGACATATTTATTTCTGAATGTTTAACAAGCTGAAAACTCGTGTGTATTTCGGATCCGGGTTCAATATCATCTCCAAATCTAATATCAAACGCTTCTTGTCATATGGACCCCCAGACATTCGTAATTCCATATGTTATTCCTAACGTGATAGCAAACAAACCAATTGGGCCTACAACAAGCAGATCGGCAAAAGCATAACTTCGTTGGAGGAGAGAATTAGCAGACACGTGCATTTTATTGACTGTAAACTTTACAGTAAACAACTGAACGCTATGTGCATTGAATGTAACCTGTACATCGGTCGGTTAGCGGCTCTGTTGTCTGTGCTCATCAATACACTGATTCACGTCCTCATTAGCAGTAGCTTTTATCCCTATACCTTTTGGGCACACTGGCGCCCAGTGAAAAATACGGGGGAAGTTTTTATAAGGTTGTGAATCAAAACTTCCCTCTATTTTTCACTGGGCAAACTACACCTTTAACAAAACTCCCCCAACTATTTTTACTGCCCCTTTTTAATCCACATCTTTAACAAAACTTTCCGCCTATTTTAAAAAAATATTTTTCCCATATTTTTTCATTTTCCCCCTAACAAAATTTCCCCCTATTTTTACTATCCCCTTATTTTTCAATCTACGCCATTAACAAAACTTTCTTCCTAGACGGGGAAAAGCCCAAAATGTAAGGGAAAACTTGAGTCAGAAATTAGGGGAAGAACCTAAGCCCAAAACCGGGGGGAAGAAGTTGCGCCCGATTTCGATTTCAGATTTGGGGGGATAGGCCTAGAAGCCACTGCTCATTAACACACGTACAACAACGTCAAAACAACAATCGACGAACTAAGTACATCCGTGAAACTATTATGCATGTACAGTACAGAGTCTCCGCTTCTTTATGTATTCGTGTTATGACCGAGGGACCTAACATCGGTACGGGTCAGAAAAACGGACGGACGGATGTAGCATATACTGCGTTTAACGGCCCATAAGTGAGCCGCTAATTATCAAAGTAATTATCAAAGTACAAGCAAGTAGGCGACGTGGCTTGCGACTACTAGCGATCACAGTTTGCAGACAGACTTGGAACAGACACCCACGGACACGCTGTCTGATAACAAAGGTCGCTTATAGCAAAACAGGACAAGTGACATTGGGTGAGGTCAAGTTTTCGTAAGACTTTGATCGAAGGTCACGTGACCTATGGACTCGGCATATGTGGTTTCCTATTTGTGATCAATGACGACTAAGCGTTTGCCTTGCACGCTTCTAGATATACACGGCCTCAAATAGAGGCTACTGGGGTCACGCGTTTGACCTTTTGGGGTCACGTGACGTCATTGGTCACATGACCGTTGGATCTGTCTACCCCGAATACCCTATCATAGAATCAAACCCGACGCTCGGTTGCTGAGATAATAGGCCTATCCGTCAGAAGATGCCGAAATGCGGAAGCGTACCGCTGTGGACGCCGCCAAAAAATCTGCGTAAAAATAAAGGTTGCTAGAGCTGACGCGTCACAAGCCAATAATACTGTTATTGGTTATTGACACTGATGTAATAATAATAGCAATCACAGGCTGAACGGTAGTTCAAGCCCTGTGTTAACGGTGACTTCTCTTTCTTATGGGAAAGCCAAAAATTCGACCCCCACAGAATCAAAACCCCTGA
>Ga0209367_1001376_pt1 | contig 29641 bp, 14 predicted proteins | sample WorMetLIZISLAND2_FD_187412 | JGI IMG/M metagenome (GOLD analysis project Ga0209367, IMG submission 187412) | Marine gutless worms symbiont microbial communities from Max Planck institute for Marine Microbiology, Germany - Olavius geniculatus... ...
CGTCTTCACCGTCGGCACAGTCGCCATCACGCTGGCCGTTCTCCTCCACGCTCCGCTCTCGCTGTACTTCATCTTCGGCTATCCGGACAATGACGTCAAACCTGCCCCTAGTAATGAGCCATAGTAACAAGAAGTCTAGCTGTCGCTAGGAAACGCCGACCGTACGCGAGTGTCGGAAGGCCAGCAAATGATTTTTGTATCACGTGAAAGGGCTTATACAACTTTTTATTAGTTCTTAATAGGAATCTTGGCCCTATCTCTCACCGTTTCTGAAATATGGCCAGATTTTTTTTTAAAAACTTTTATTTTTCCTATTCCCTTCCATTTAACCTTAGATTTGAAAGTGTTCTATTGCACTGGATCGCTAAAATTTTGCAGCCGCTGAACAAACCACACCAAGCTAACTATTCGTGTAAAAAGTTCTCCGGTATGACCTACCGTTTAGCCACAATACATCCGTGACAGACAGACAGACAGACAGACGACAGGCAGCCCTTGCCATAGGGCAGACCGTTAAGCTTAACGATCGGCCCAAAAACTGCATAACCTGTGATTATTTACAAGACTCTAAACATACAAAACAAGTGACGGTCGTTACAGTTCAGCGCTGCAGTTCTCTCAAGCAGCAACTTGGCGTTCCTCTTGTCCATCGACTCAAATTTTTAGGTTTTGAGTTGGCCTATAGGCAATTAAGCTTACTTTTGGATGTCCACTTTGCTTTGAAGACCAACTTTGAACGCAGCGTATTTCACCGTTCAGAATTGTATAACTTAAGCGTGTGCGATTGTAAGTCTTAACATCTCTTACTTAGGCCTACATGATATTGCATACTGATGTTTTGAAACGTATCTAATTACTTCACATATACTTAATCCATGTTTAACTTTCCTCTGTATATACGCTGCATAATTCGCTGTAGGTCCGGACTTAAGCCTATTTTTTGTCCCAAGTCGACATAGACCCTATGCGTTCCGTTCCAAATCTTTTTTGCTGTCGCAACTCCGCAAGCCTGGAATCAGTTACCAACTAATATTCGCCCACCACATCGCCACGAATTCGACTTGCGCAAAACATCTGAAAACATGTTTATTTAATGCGGCGTATAGACATTGAAAAAACTTGTATTTTACGCAGTATTTTAGGATTTTTTTTCACGGGGCGTAAACATAGCCAAATTAGGCACGGCAGAAGTGTCTGCGTGTCTGTCACAACATGTAGGCCTATGCTATGGCAGATAAACTTGTCAAACGTATAGCAAGCAGTAAGGAGTAAAAAAAATTCCTGTGCTTTCAGTTGCAGGCCCGTCGAGAGGGGAGGGATAGAAAGGGTAAGTTACCCCGGGCCCCGCGACGTTTGGGGGCCCGCCGTCGCTCAAAAAAATAAAGTACACCAGAATGCGCTATTTAAAAAAATTCAGAAATTTTCTCCCCAGAGGGTCCCCGCGAGAATGTTTCCCCGAGCCTCGCTGTGGCCGTCGAAGTCTCTGTTCAGTTGCCGTCCGTTCGTTTTTTTTTTGTTTGCTTTCTGCGTTTTATTGAAACACAACTGTTTGCGTCTTATCAATTCTGTTATGCTGCAGTGTCATTACTTAACTTTTCATGAGCAGACTACTTTTCAGTGTGTGACTTTATTTCTATCAGCTTTTATGTAATAGGCTTATTACAACAGTGACTGTCACGAAATATAAAAAAAATATTCGCTCCGTCCCCACTTTTTCGCCAGACTGCAACCGGACCCACGGGAATTTTTCTAAAGCCTAACTGTCGTGAATAACAAACACATCGTGCTATGTCTCACAGTGTCTGCTGGTAGACTAACGTCATGAAGAGAAATCGACCGTGCAGTCAGTGCTTAGTCAAACACAACTCACAATAGCAAGACGCTCGAGTATAGGTCCCGTAAAAACTAATTCGACAAAGTTATAACGTACTTACTTTTAGTCTCTTATGGTATTCAATTCAAAAATGTCAGTAACCAGCTATTTATGCAAAAGGTAAAAATGAGGTATTAAACCGGGTATTTACTTGAAAGGGTAGGGCCTGTTTACCCCCAGGTTTTCCACGCGTAAAAATTTCGAATTTTGCCGTAAATAACGTTAACCCGAATTCCAAGACAGAAAGTTAGAATAAGTAAATGATTCAGTTGTTTTTACGGGAAGCCTACTCTCAAGTCACGCTGGCTGTAGTAAGAGAACGAGTCGTCCTGTGGCTGGGGCCCAGTTAATGACCCAGTGCTATTCTGCATTGGTCCTTCGTGTTTCGGGCTCTCATAGATGTGCTCACAGGTGCCCGTTGAGTAGTCGCCAGAGGGCGCCAGCTGCGTCTGAACTGGTACGACCTGCCCCATGTCTTGACGACGAAACTGATGACGTCGATGCTGGTGGAAGTAGTCGTTGCCGGTCGCCGTTGCCCCCAGCAACACGTCGGCGCCGCTGACGTCATCAGTTCGTGCGTAGTAGCTTGCACCCAGACGTTCGGTCGCAACCGCCTTGTCGCCGGGTGTGGAGCCGAGGAAAGCTGCGGTGACGTCAGAGGTCACGTGGTGGACTGGTAATGGCGGACATCCGGGGGTTTCACTCATTGCTGCCCGCTGACGTCGCTCTCGACTACAACACGCGACACAGCAATGTTCTACAGAAGTGGACAAGTCCAGATATGAACACGTTTATTTGCAACACAGATACAGAATAACTATAAAATACAAAGAACGGTACATTGACTGTTGATTCGTTTAATTGTGCAACAGCGTTTTGTCTGTTTCTGTAATTAACTAAACTAAAGCAACAAAGTAACAGATCCAAAAAACACGATACACATTAGGATCATTTAACTACGGTACTACACTGTGTCTAAAAACATCCCCGACATTTTCGACTGTAACTTGAAAACCAATTACCAGATTCTGATAATGTTTGGTACGAATATTCCTGACACAACTTGCCATCAAATGACTATTCAGTTTTCCACCTCACACAAAGTATGCTTCTGCACTACCTAGGGAAAGCAGATCAAGCAAAATATGTGTTGAAATAAACAAAAAAACTAAAAAAAATCCCCAACATTATCGATCGTAACTTGAGTAAAGATTAGCAGTTTCTAATAATATTTGGCAAAAATATTTCCGACGCAACTAGCTATTTAATAAGTGTTTTAGTTTCCATCTTACCCAACGTCTGCTTTTCCGCTACCTGGGGAAAGCAGACCAAGCATAATAACGTTGAAACCATGAAGACGAGATAGCAGAACTTTTTACAGGATGCGCCCATTGACAGCAAACACCTCGCTGTTTAGTTGATGCCTGGATCGTTGGGTTATGTGTTTGAAACGTGCTGCTAAAATGTTTGGCACATGGAAATTATTTTTGCTTTCAATCTTTTAAGCATGTTTTTGAAAAATTGTACCCACATTTTATTTTATGTCCGTTAACGTGTCGTCCATCAAATCTTACGCCCGGGGATGTGAGCTATCTGCATATACCGTGTCCCCAAAAAGTACCGTAGTGCACTGCTTTTGGGACACAGTGTAGCAACGCCAACGGCCAGTAACAACTGAAGAAGTTCTCACGTGGCTCGCAGGTAGACGATGCCGCAGACAAGTATCAGTAGACCGATTGGACCGGCGACGGCGAGCACTAGAGCTAACGAATATCCTGCACTCGTATCACACAGACGTAGGCCATAGCAGACTTTACTTGGTCACAGTTGGCGTCAGTTTTTGACGTTACTATAGCGACCGATGCAACTCGACTCGATTGGTCTGTTGAGTTGAGTTGTGTCGGGTCAGTCGCTATCGTCAGCTCATTTGCACAATACAAAATAAAAAAAACAGCTGTCGCTATGGAAGACGCGCTACAGTCTGTACAGTTCTTATTGCGATACTAACCTTCAAGGTCATCGAAGGTTGATCATTTTTTATTTTATTTGAGAGGGCGTATGCCACTTCCTATTAGTGATAATAAGTAACCGTTTCCGAGAAATGGTCAGTTTTTTTCGTTGATAAAACGCACATTTTTCTTACCCTTTATTCAACCTCAAATTTGAAAATGTTCCTCTCATACTGCATTGCTCAAATTTTGTACGCATCATAGAGCCGCGACACACGGCTAATAATTCGTGCAAAAAGTTTTCCTGTAAGATACCCGTTAGCCACAATACATCCGTGACATAATGGACAGACGGACGAAGAGACGGACAGACGACAATCGTGCCGTGGACGCGCTATACAGCATAGCTGTAACGCGTCAAAAACATAAAGTGCTTATATAAGTAGTCTGTCGTACACACCAGACCTGTGGACGAGTTGAGCATGCAGAATCTACCGATTCAATGTCCAAACTTACTGGTGCTGAATTATTAGAACGTCGGTCCTGGCCGGCGAACTTTCCTTATCCTGCGCTAGACTGATGGATGGTCGTTTGACCACTTTGTGGGTAAAGCGTCCGCTATCAGTCAACCAACAAGGCCAACTCAGCCTGCCATCCCTCCGAGATCGGTTAAATGAGTAGTAATCCATTATATAGGTTACGAAAGGTGGGGACCTTGGTACAGCTGACTGAGGCTGCCTAGCCGGCCGCTGCGGTAGCTGTGCGGTTGGCGGCTCTGGTTAGTAACGAAAAGCGCATTAGAGTCTTGTTCGCGACGATACGGTATACAAATTGACGACCTTTACCTTTCTTTTTTACCTTCGCCCAGCGTACGGCTGCATTTAGAGTCTGATAGCCGTTTGGCGGTTTGGCCACTTTCATTATAATATTAGTCCGTTTTACAACGACCCGGGGCCTAACTTTTGATTCTGGAAAATGGTAACAGAATTCAGCTGGAGCAAATTCAGCAGAACGGGCGGGACTGTTTGCAAGACTAGTGTAGGCCTACTCAGTGCAATCGAGCCTATAAAAGTACTTGATAAAATAATGCACTAATAAATGTAATGTTGGCAATAGGCGGGCACCGCGAAGAATAAGCAATTCCATTTTCGTAGCCAAAGCAACTAAGTAGACCCTACTGAAATAGCTCTCATAAAATTTACCTCTTTGTCGACCGAATGACGCCAGCCAACTGACCGCTGCAGAATTGACTAAACGCACAGAACACATAAACACATTAACCGCGATAATCCTACAAATTCTAAGTTTATTCAGGATTATTATTTTCATGTTATTTTTGAAATTTATTAAGTTAACCAAATAGAAGTAAGCCTAGCCTTGTGCGTGTAAATAAAAGTATTTATACCTCACTCACCCGAAGCACTGGACCAGATCAGTAATTATGTAAGACACGATTAGAATGTAATGTGAAACGCTTTTTCAAAACAGGCATTAGTATTAGGCCTAAATGTTTTATTTGGAACACGACGTAGCTGAAGCAAACTAACCTATCGACCGTTTTTTCCATTGTGATTTTAACACACATTCATTTTTTTCATAACAAGCAGGTCAAGCCAGGGACGTCGAAAGCCACAGTTGGGCTCGGGGGAAACACTGTCGCGGGATCTGTCGGAACAGAAAATTCTTGAAATTTGCTTTTTAAAATGGCACATTTTGCACTTTATTTTTTGAGCGGCGGCGGGGCCCCCAAACGTTGCGAGGGGGCAGGAAAAACGTCCCCCTCCCCCTCCCTCTCGACAGACCTGGGTCAAGCATCAAAAACGTCATAATCATGTGGCTGCAAATAATGACCACCATCAAGAGATCGGGAAACGCAAGTGAAACTGTTGATTGGTGGCGTCACCTGGTGTACAGTTCTTCGCTGCGTGCGCCACCCAGCGAATGCCGTCGCAGTACACTCGCCAGCTTGCTGTGGACGCGTTGCATCCCATTATGACGTCACTTCCTTCCTGACGCATCCAACCGTGCGCTGGTGCCTCGACATCCGGGCAACCGATAACTGCCAGCCACATCGATGTTTTCGTAGTACACTAGACGATATACCTATTCGTCATTATTACGTAAATAAAAGTTATGTTGATTTGTGGACAAAACGACGACTGTAGTGGTTGTGTAGGCGGAACTATTTTCTAATCAATCTAATGTGATAAAAGCATTTGACTGAAACGACGGATCACAAAAACAGTAACAAAGATAAAACGCAAACTGATCACCGCCCCATATACAGCAGAAATACGAAGTCATTAAAACTGCAGTGGAATGTGGTTCAATACAGCAGCAATGCGTGCACCGAGTTCAGCCAATAGCTCTCAAACAGCGTGTCCCACGCTACTGGAATATGCGACCTGTCATCAGGGTATAGGAAGACGCATCCTGTGGTATGACGTCTGGTAAGAAAGTATACGTACCCGGAACGTTTGCTTATTTCGGCAGCGGGAGTACCGCTATATTAACCTACACCTGTCGTAAGTGAAGTGAGTCCAGAGCTGACGAGGAACTGCAGGCCCTGGCGTCAATAACCAGAAAAGGTTTATAGACAAGTTAAGGTTTTATAACCATCAGAGAGTAAAACCTCGAATCGGCTACAAACCTTCAAACTCGACGAGAAAATACTCGGCTTTGGAGTCGACAGCGTGGTCGGAGGATGACGTCACAGCGCCGGAAGTAGAAATCCTGTTTGCGGTAGCGAGCCTGACTTCGACGAGCGAGCCACGCGACATGTAGACAAGACGACGACGCCCCTGACCTGAGTCACGACAGACCGTATCACCGGGTGATTTTGGGTCCTCCTTGATCACCGCACGAACTCTGCACGCATCGTCGTCATCATCAGCATCATTTTTACGCGCGATAGCAGAATGCATCGCGCGTCTTAGACGTCGTCTAGGCGTCCGTCTGTTCGTCCGTCTCTCCGTCTGTCACACTCCGGTAAACCTATTGTGTCAACACAACACAAGATAGGATCACAAAATGTTTACCTTACACTGCAACGAAGACTCTAGTTTCAGGATCCGTAAAGCTGTTCCCGAAATTCGAAAGCGGTCACCGCGATCGAGGGCGCTAAATGAGAGGGGGTACAAAAAATTGGCCATTTTGAGCCAATAAGTTGCCGTATCTCAGAAACGGTGCGAGATAAGGCCTAGGTTACTATTAATCACTAATAAGAAGTTCCATATGCCCTTTCGACTGACATCAAAATCAACGACCTCGAACGACCTTGAACCTCCAAAATAGGGGTTTATAGTGATTCTTTTCGCGATTTTGGTCTGCAACACACATTTCAAGAGTAAATTGTGCCGAAATGGCTTGAGATAGACCAAGACACCTTGCATGTGGAATTTTCAGCATTAAAAGTAAATTTTAGCTGTTTAAGTCGCGATCCCCTAGGTTCAAGGAGGCCGCCGCACGTGGGCGTCAAAGAGGGGTACCTCCATAAAAGGTCGTATTTACCGTTGTTGGCTCGTCTGGCGCTTGCAGGTAGACATAGACTTGTTGCTTACCGTAACAATAATTTCTGACATGCTTTTAATGGTTCAACATTAATGACCTTGAACGACCTTGAACCTTTGAAGTAGGGGGTTATAGCGATTTTTCTACAATTTTAGGCTGCAGAACACACTTCAACAGTGAATTGCAACGAAATGGATGGAGATAGACCAAAAAAACCTGCGAACGAAAATTGCTATAAGCTGTCGCGCGTCTCATGAGCTTTGCTCAAATTACTTGTTAAATATGTCATGTTCTGGGGATTTTTTAGCTTTAAATGTTTTTCGTGATCTTATGCTAGGACTATTTGATTGAGATATGGTTGTCCACTGCATGCGTCGTCTGGTTGTCAACATGATATGCTTTCGGCCACCGCCCCGCCCCGCCAAATCTTTCCTATTAGGCCTATTCATATTCATTTTTTGTTTGTTCTTTTTCTGTTCAGCTGTAACGATTATATCGCAGTCTTTCATCGTCTGTACTGTGTTTTTTTCTGTACAACTAAGAAAACAAAACTAGGCCCAACGATACCTGCAGACGACCATGCGTCCGCTGTTGCCATGGCGACGGCGTCCAGTCACCGATGACGTAGACGAAGTACCTCTAGACTCATCTGCGGTAGCCTGCAGGTCACTGAGCCCCGCGGTGAAGTCGTAAAGAGTCAGTCGAATTCGTTGCCCTGCATCCGCCGCCAACCACCAGGCGCTGTCGAACGAACCACATCCGGTCTCGTCCGCCACGAGATTTGACAGGAAGCCGCGAGACTGACGCAGCTCAACGGCAGCAGAACGTCGACACAGCGACTTGTCAGCGTAGGCGACTGCACAGTTTTGCCAACACACGGTTGTTATATACGGTCTCATTTGCGTAGCTCTTCGGGCGACAAAGCTGCAGAGAACGACAGAATAAATTAAACTTCAAAGTTAATCCAGACGTAATGTATCATGTGTTGGACATAACTGTTCATATGCAAGCCTAAAAAATCAAAATATAAATGTCAAAGTGTTTTTTATAATAAGTGCACTAAATCTATCACAGTGACACAAATAAAAAAATTAATGAATAAAACTAAATCCTTAACTCTCAGGCGATCTCCAGGAGCATACAGCTTGGAGGGTACCATAATGCAAAAATTAAGACGTACTGAATAGTTCGGAGTGGTTTTTTCCATCCCTTAGACCAGAAGCCACGGGACCCCTGGCTGTGAGCATGTGATGCCACATACGAAGTGAGATACAAAGTGGCGAAAAGGCGAGATTATTCGGTACTTGTTCGATAATTTACCCGCACCCAAGTTAACTGGTAGGGTTAGGCTTAGGCTTAGGGTTGGTGTTAGTGTTAGCGTAAAGAATAATTCGGGTGCGGGTGAATTAACGGACAAGTACCGATTATTCGTAGTCCAGAACTACAGACCCGTGACGCATCGGTGTGCCAGTTCGAGGTAGCTGCGGAAGTCGAGCGGACACGGCTGATGTTCTTCGTCGACGAGTGACGCAACACTGACGTCACACTGCCTGCGTCCCGAGCAGAGAGCGTCCAACAAGTGGATGACGTCGGCCGAACATCCGATGACGCCATAGGTCGACGTCATGCAGCGGCCCTCACGCATTCGTCCATACCTGGCGTGCGTTATGACGAGCACCTGTTGTTTGCTCTGGCAGCGCAGCCGCACCACTTCACTCTCGCAGTACGACCTCACGCCTTCTGCCACGTACGCATCATAAACAAAAAGTTGCACCGTTTACGCACACTTCAGTAACTAATACTGCACAAAACTTGTTCTGTCGGTAGCAAATTTTCTCCTTAATAGTCGCATAAAAATTTCGTGCAAAATTATCGCGAAGTAAGTTGACTTCTAAGTTTTTGTTGAGGACTATTTTTTTACTTTTGGGCTTCACGAACACAGACTTCAGTTTCTTTTCAGGCATTCCCATTGCACTAGCGTACCTGAAAACCGGTTTCGAGCCTCGATTATGTCTCGTAAAAGAAAACAGCTAGTAAAAAGTTACAGGCTTTTTGATGCAATAATCGAACAACTTCTTAAATGGATTGTCAGCGTTCTCAACTTTTTTCGCTTTTAAAATGTACACAAAATTGGCTTCACTACAGCCACTATAATGACAGTGTTCCTGGTGGCGTAGCTTAACGGACCCAATAGTTAGTCGCATCGACGAAGTTACCTAACTTAGTGTATATGCTGACTTATTTGGTTCTAACCCTAGCCATTACATATTTGGCTCAAAGCGCCAGAAAGGGGGATAAGCTCCCATGCAAAAAACTTAGCTCTCTATGCGAAATCTTCTTCTCTTGTTTCCTATCCGTAAATGATTCTGCAGCTACTATTCTGCAATAATGGTAGACGACTAGCTTGACGATGACTAAGACAATTATGCCGTCGTCATTATGCAGTTAAAGGGTTTCAGTCTTCTTCCATGATTGTAACGCTTAGCAGGTTTCTGTAATAATTGTTTTGCTCACTACATTACTGCAAAGGGATCGGACATTTTTTCTGCCACAGGCGGATTACGGCTGTAGTGAGACAATGTAACATTCTTATAGAACTAATTCCACTTATGCAGTATTAACCATACAAACTGTCTCAAATAATGATCCCCGACGCTGTCAATTGTAACGTGAAGAACGATTATCAAGTTTTAATATTTTTGGTACAAATATGCCTGACGTCACTAGCCATCAAATAACTGTTGAAGTTCCCACCTCACCTAGTCCTCACTTAAGTTATTATTGATAATGTCGGAAATTTTTTGACACACAATGTCGTTATATATTATAATACTGCAGTGGAGACTGGGGATGCAACAATATTTGACTTTTCTCGCTTGGGTACGCACCTGTCACAGCTGTGTGTCTATACGAGTATGCTGCATAAAGTAGCGTAACGGTAACGTCAAAACAGCTGAAACGCGCAAAGGAAGTTTGTTCGGGCGCAGAAATTTCCTCTCGACAAACCAGCTTATCATCATTATGAGCTGTGCCCGCGTTATTCGTTAGTCGATCGATGGCCGTCGGGTAGCATCGGCGGGCGAGCTGTTTATTTCATTATCGCTTAGCAGCTAACAAGTTCTGGATGGAGGTGGTCTGGACGACGGAGAGCTAGTAGAGCAGCTGATGTGTTTTCAATCAATTGAATCACGACGCACACACACACACGCACGCACGCACAGACTCGCACATTTCCGACCGCTTCCGACACGTTCTTGCTTCCTTCCGCTCGTTGCTAGGTCGTCATGCCTCGCAGCATTCTGCTCTGCTACTGCTGCCCCCCTCTTTAGTCTCTGGGCCACTAGCAGCGAGTCATCGGCGAACCCGTCGTTCGAACATGTTCAACGCATGTTTAGGCCTACTTGATGTGTAAACGACAAGAATTCAGCAGCCGTCCGATTTCGCTAGTTAACGAAAGGCATCGAATTTGCGTTGGGAAAAATGCGCACAGAACCATACTTTAAAATGTTTAAAACATAGATTTTGTATAAACGGCGTGAATTTGGCTAGTTGAAGCAATGAACGGAATCGATGCCAAGCACCGTTTAGACTACATCAGGCAAACAAAAAAAACAAGGAAATTCGAAAGATGACGGTTTAACGAAATTCACACCTGCTTCAAAAAAGAAAATTTAAGGCTTTCTCAATTAAAATATTCTGTTGCAAAAATGCCAAAAAAAATTTCAGTTATGACCGTTTTACAACAAAAAACGGTCCAATATCGAGCTTGTCACACAATAATTAAGATTAATGACAGTCTAAACACCAATAATTATCGTTTACTAGATAGAACATCACTGAAACTCAATTTTTAAGACACGCGATAGACTTATTATGCGAACCTAGGCCAATGATTATTACAACGTCTTTACTTAATACGCTAAATTAATATAATTATGACAAAGTAAAATTTTTACATCGAACTTCGGAATATAATAGGCCTGGTTAAAGAGCCGATGAGCTAGTAAACTTTGCTGTCTTGCCATAAAACCTATATTGGCGTTTTCCTTCGGCATCAGCGTCGGCATTGCGGTAGTCTAATGGAGTGTTTAAACGATCTAGCAAACGTCCAGCAAACTTCCAGCAAATGTACTAAAAATACACGTGTTAATGCTGGACGTTTGCTGGATCGTGTCAACACACCATAACGCCTCACAGTGTTCGCTGGGCTTTCTTTGCCGAAAAACTAGCTTCAAATCAAATGAAATCATTTGTCTGCAGACGACAATTATGTTTTAAAATAGTTTGTAAACGCGGAGCTTTGTTCCCGCCTGATACTCTGACCAGCCAATCTGCATGCGGGTATAGAAATGGCTGAAGAATCTGCGTGAAAAATTGATTCTTGGATTCAGCGACGACAGAGCAGAACGAGACAGTGCGTGTGCGTGTTGGCATCGCAACAATTTCACGATAAGCGCACAGCACGCCACGCCACTTTCATCGCACGGCTGATTACTAGCAGCCAGACGCTGCCCGATTCTGTCTCGAAATGTACGATTCCTTTGATTGCTGGAATGTCTCGGGATGCTACATAGCACCGAGTGTGGTGTGTCGGTGGGCGGAGCTAAGTAACCGAGACACGTTGTCGCAAATCTTTTGTAGGATTGACGAGTTTGCAATCACGCACGGCACGAAACACACATTTCGTCATGAATGTAAATAACGTTTCAGAAAGGAAATATATACAAACGTTCAGAAAACGTAAAAAACGTGGCAAATTTTAAAAAAAGTTCAAAAAGTCGATAAATAAACGTTAGCCTCAATTTGTTTAACTTCTCGCTTAAAACTTAATGCTGTAGATGCAGTATAACTGAAACTAAAGATAGAGAAAGAACATCGTTTAACTTCAGTTCAATCGTGTGGTCATAAAACCAAGTATCACTAGAGTAAGTAAGTAATTACCACCACTATAATTTATTAATTCGTTTTGTGGCTTTAAATGCGCTTTTCGACGTTCTTTATAAAATTTTTAAGAAACGTTTTTAATTAAAAAAACGTTGAGAAAATTTTTTTAAAAACGTCAAAAAACGAAAAAATCATGGCGACAATAAAAAATTAAGAAAAAAAACGTTTATTACATCTATGCATTCGGCGACTGACAGCTCAGGAAAGCGTGAGTCGAACAACTGTTCCCAGACGATGCTCAGACGTCCACCGGCCTAGACAATGTCGGTCGAACGCGTTCACTCGACACTTCCGGTCACCATGCACAATGTTCCCTGTCGACAGTCGCCATTTCTCTTCTCCTCCGTCCCTCTGTCTGTCTGTCCGTCGTGTCCTATTGTTCTGCGTGAGTGACGTGTTGGCTCGTCTCTGGAGGGAGGAAGGAGTCTGCAGTCTGTCAGTGCTTCGTCGCAGCATCTATTATCACTGGCGTCCTTCGTTCTTTTCACGCCCGATGAGATGCCCCCTGGCGCCCGCCCCGTGTAAGAATAATTGTTACTTGAGCGCTTCCAGCGACAGAACACCGGAAAGAACTGCGGCGCCAATGTGCGAGCATTCTGCCAACTAGCACTGGTCTCTTAGACTTTCTGTTGAGCGACAACAACAGTCAATGCCTCGGCAAACGTAGCCGCCGAAACAAAACGCTGTATCGCATGGCTCGAACACAGCGGCGATGACGTTACATCGTCGCAGCGACATGACGCAAGCCACAGTCAACGAACAACCGCATTTATTCGTTCGTTATAAACACAGGAAACAAAGAAAGAGAGAATCATGTTCAAACAAAACTCTCATGCCTTGTGCTTGAGGCTAAGTACCGCCCGTGGATAGCCGCAGTATTATGCACAAAAAACACACAGAAATTCACGTGCCCTTGATCTGTGACGCGTATGACCACGATATTCAGTTAGCTACTATGGGTTGTCACGATACACGTTTACATATGCAAAATTTGATCAAGCCAAGTGCAACGGAAAGCCACAGAAAGCTTCTTATAGGATGCCATTAGCAGCACAGAGCTGCACATTATGTGTAGAGAACTCTACATCTATAAAAGTGCTTTTGCAGTCTGTTACTGCATGGTATTACAGCGTTAATCCATCATTGCGCACTGCGCAGTAATACTCGGTAATGGCGCGAGACTGAAGCAGTACAATGTTGGCGACATCATCATCCATTATCATCGCGAGATGAGGCGTTGACATAAGTCTTAATGAAACGCGCTCCAGCAGGCTGCACTGCTTTCTCTTCGCCGTTTTTCAGTGGCGTAGCCAGAAATTTCAATTGGGAGGGGTCTTGTCTCTATTCCCCCCCTTTCCTTTCCTTTTTTGTCTTTTTTCCTCCCCTTTTACACCTCCCCTCCCATATTCTGTCTTCCCGGCTTCCCTGTCCTCCCTTCCCTTAGAAGTAGGACCGCTTAAAATTCAGCTAAAGAGTCTGAGGAAGCGCTGTGAGCTCCCCACGCGGGGTCTGTGGCGAAGCCCCATCCGAAATCGAATCTGGTGCAATTTAGCTTTAAAAGATTAGGTCTGGTGGGAACAATTTTAATTATTTTAACAAGAATAAACTAACCAAATCAGCAACTTTGGTACAGTTTAAACTTATGCTATGTTTTGTCTAGAGAATTGGGGGCTGGGCCTCATGGGCCCCCTTGCCATGCCGCTTTTTCACGTTTTTCTCTCTCTTCTATTCCTTTTTTCGTGCTATGAAAGTGCTTGCGTGTCACGGCCTATACTGTGTGAGTGTGGTCGAGAAAAGAAGGCGCTAGCAATGTCGTACACCGTGTGAATTAACGTGTGATCTCAGCCACCCGGGTCGCCAGTCGCCACTCGCCAGTTCGTCTTGTCGCTGTCGTCTCTTTGCAGTCTTTGATCGTGGCATTATATTAATTTGCGGCGGTGTGACGACGACGCGGTGCAGACGGTGTGTAGTGAGTGCTATGGTCCTCGACACCTTCTCTGGCTGCCGAGCTCGCGCGCTTGCACATCAATGCAATACATTATTAAGCACTTCCCGAGCCAGCCAGCCAAAGCGCTCTGTCCGTCTGTCTACGGCCAGAGGTCAGCCGATCACCCACCTGGATCCGCAGATCGCTGGAATTGTAGAGTCAATGGATCCCGGCGAAAAACTTACGGAAATCTTCTTCGTCGTTGTATCAGTCAATATTGCTATACTTCAACGCAAAATACCTGCACGCGATCGGTTCAAATCGCGTCACGTGACATTGACAAATACGCAATGTTGCCCGCGCGGGCAACATTGAGCGGCCAACATTGAATTCGTCACAGCTTTTTGTTTAAATTCTTTTTGTTTAAAATTTTTGTTTTTATTTTGAGATATAACAAAACAAATGATGACTGGCATCATAGATCATCATTGAAAATTGTTTGCCTTTGGTTCGTAAAATGTTGCCATCGACCGTCGGCTTCGAGGAAACATTTTACGAACATTTGACAAAAAATTTTCAATGATGACCTCAACGCCAGTCACTATTTGCATACTGTCACATTTTGTCTAAAAATATAACTGCAGGCCTATTTATACTGCGTTTGTCTGTCTGTATCTGTTTGAAACAGGCAGATTTCCTGCAACAATTCGGAGAAACTTTGCCAACCAGCAAATAAAACACGAAGTGGTAGTAAAATTTTTGTACGACCAAGTTCTGCTCTGCTTCTTTGCTTCGATCGCCGTTTCTAGCATCTTGATCTTCTAAGAATCCACCTGGCACGGAACATTGCGAACGCCGGCGCTGCTAATGGAAATGTGGATAGTTGGCGGATGGCAGTTTTAGCGTCTGTAGACCGCCACCGGTGTCGGCGAATGGCACTGTCATAAATCCATCTTTCACTGCCGACGAAACGATGAATACGTCACGCCTGTGTCAGCAGCTGCTGCAGCAGAAGTCGCCCAGCGCCGGTGTCATATTAAAATGTCTCCCCATGAAAAAGGCCCGGGAGAGATAATCACGAAATTAATTATGTCTCTCTCTTAAAATATCGCCGGCCTCGTAAAAAGTCTCCTTATATATAGCATCGCCTCTCCCCCCCAGAAAAGTCTCCCCGGCCGACAATTTACCAGTAAAATCCGTCCCTCAAGGGCGGCCACCTGGTGGAGCGGATTTTTGCCGGTAAATTGTCGGATAGGGAGACTTTTCTAAGGGGTGCGATCCTATAATGAAGCACCGGTGCCGAACGCTAGAAAATTCACGTTATTTATATTTCGGACGAGCGAGGCGAGAAAGAAAGCGAGCGAGCGAGCGAGAGGGGCGCTCGAATGAATGGAACACGCTGTGTCAATGTTTACCGAAGAGCGCAGGCGATAACTGGACACTGCCGTCATGCCGCCAATCAATTTATTCGATTCAGTTGCACAGCGCAGCGGTCTCTCAGAGAATAGGGCGCGTTTGTCAAGAGACTAAGCCGGCTTTTCAGCGAGCGCCGGTGTGGTGTTTGTCTGCTAAATTCGCTAACGACTGAACACGGCCGTGTTGGGTTGGTAGCCTACTTGGTAGCCTGGCATCCACGCTACAACGCTGTTCTATTCTGCCAGCTACTTAGTTCCCGCGTGTTTCTCTTTCTCTCTGGCATCTTCTGTAACGTGTTTTTGTTACGTCATCGTGACGTCACAGCGGTGCTACAGCGTGACGCAACTTCAGCCGCTGCAACAGGCTCTGCGACACCTTGTGCGACAAAACGGTCTAGGGTTTGTTTGCTGTCTGCCGCTGTTCATGGCTGGAACAGTCTGCCAGAACACGTCGCAGATCTGCAGCCTTTGTGGCTGTCTTCCGATCCCGATTGTTTAACAGTGTAACAGACCCATCTTTTTTCCACCGCTTATTCTGCGCAGTGACGCTTCGTTGCTTAACTTGCTTTGGACGCTGATCGATATGCTGCATAATAATTATTAACTTACTTACTGCGAGAAAACCACAAACTTATCTTGGTAAAACGCGTATTTTAATTCCAAAGTATAAAATACATTTTCAATTGCCTGTGCAAATTCATTCAGCAGTAGTCACTTTCTACAACATTTCACAGACCCCTCAAGCTCAGCTGCTGCATTGGGAGAAAGCGCATTGCGGTAGGCCTAGAGAAAGACAGAGAAAGAGACAGACCGGAACAGACAAATTGCTGTGTTCCAGCACAGTATAGGCCTTTATATAACGGTTACGAGGCTTGTAAGAAATCGGGCGTTATGCTGAGACAAGAACGCCACTGTTTAGCGCGTTTCTGAAGTGTTCTTCGGCAACGATTATAGACTATTAAACGGGTGGATGGCGCAAGCAAGCTTAAATCTTAAAATTTAGAAAATATTGGATCGATTTTGTTTGACAGCTAAAAATTTTATTCAGAAAATCGTTAAATAGCGTAGTGAGAAAAAGTCTGATTTTGTTTTTAAGATTGTACCTTTTTATTTCGCGCCAATTAATCCGAACACAAAATTTTCCAGACTGAAAGTCTTACTAGCTACGTCCGCAAACAAATCGTTGCAACTAAAAATCTGCTAAGTTTATGACAGACTAACAAACTATTGCCTAAGCTAATAGCCTATGTAACACAAGTTTTGAAGGTTAATTCTCATACAGCTATTAGCGGTTAGTAGACCTCAGAGCCAAAGAATTTGGCCACCGCTGCCGAATTTTGAGCCTTAGCCAAAAATCAGCGGGAAAACATTCGGCTAAGCCGAATTGCAGGCGTCGCCCAAGCCGCCAAAAAATTATTCGGTTTTCTGCAGTTTTTGGTTTCATTTCTCTACGCCTTCAACAAAACTGACTAAGATAGGCCTATATCTCGAAACGTTTATATCGCATGCATAGCCTATAAGATGCAGGACCTAGAAAATGAAAGATCAACTCGCTGAGCTGAAAAATGTAAGAACAAAGTATTCGGCATGCACGTCGGTATTATTATTTTCATCTAACAACAAAGTCATACCAAACTCCACATTACCGCTCAATACTTGAATCAATGGTAACCGCATTTATATCTTGCGCCATTTCTGAGATTCGGTAGGCCTAATTGATTGATTAAAAGCACAAGTAAACCGTATCAAATTTTTCGGTTAACTTTCTTGAGACCTGATGGGTTCTTCGCGGAGCTATGCTGACGCCCTGTAAAAATTGATAATAGGTAAAATAATTAATCACTGTAAAACGACAATGAATGCGTGTGCTCAAAAGCCGAAATCTTAATCTGCAGATGTCTTTTGAACTACGGCAAGTCATTACTGTGTAAAGTTTTAATATTAGTATCGGAAATATCAGTAAGCTAAATGTTTTTCTGCATTTCGACGACGTTAAGACAAAACTTGAGAACGGTTTAATCTTACTTTTGGACCACTCGGTAATCAAGTCTACCAATTCGCTGTTTACCTTACCCGGTAGGCCCACATCAGTCGACGGCACTTCATAGTCGATGGAATTTGCAGACGAGTCGGTTGAACCACATATCAAAACCAGCAGAAGAACAGTCGTCACTGTCAGCGTTTTACAAGCATCCATACTGCGCAAGTTGTATGCGACAACACGGAGAATGTTACGTAGCAGATCCAGCTGCAGCAGCAGCAGCCGTGTACCAATTATTTGACACGCTTGGTGACTGCAGTAGGGTTACACAGTTGCGGACACGCTAGCACGCTGCTGATAGGCAAGATCGAATACAGCTAATTAACACCACGCTCTACTGCCTCAGTAGTCAGTACTGCTGAACAAATTAAACAATGACCAATGGCTGAGTTGAATTAGGGATTTTTTTCGTACTATGGATTATTCGTACAATTCGTGTCGTGTGTTTTCAAAGGTTACCGGCAGCGCGCAACAGCTTAATTTGGAGGTGGAGATCTCCTGACAGTAGCGTAGACAAGGGGAGCCCAGAGGGTCCAACCCCCCCCCAATCTTCCAGACAAAACATTAGCATACGTTTAAACTCGTGGTCAGTTTATTCTGAGGAAAATAATTAAAATTGTTACCACCAGATTTCATCTTTTAAAGCAAAATGTTTTTCTGCATTTCGACGACGTTAAGACAAAACTTGAGAACGGTTTAATCTTACTTTTGGACCGCCCAGAGTCCAGACCCCGCTGCCGGAGCCCGCCACAAAAAAGAGAGGAGTAAAAAAGGAAGAAAAAGGGAGGGAAAAGACGAAAACAGAAAGGAAAGATGAGGGGAAACGAGACGAGGCCCTTACTAATTACATTTTTTGCTACGCCACTGTCTCCAGTTTCGATGCTCGGCTAGAGTCTAAAATTAAACAATCTAATCATTTTATAATAATACGAAGCTCAAGATGTCGTTTGAGTTTTGAGTTTGACCCCTAACCACGCAACCATAATATCTAATTTATTACCTTGGCAGGTGAAAAAGCAATCCAGCTGTCGCTAAGATGGCCGACCGTACTGGTTATTTGTCAGTGACCTCCAAGGTCATCCAACTTCCAAGGTCGATGATTTTCATGTAATTTGAAAGGGCGTATGCCACTTCCTATCAGCGATTAATAGTAATCTTGGCCCTCACCGTTTCCGAGATACGGCCATTTACAGTCTGAAACTTTCCATTGAAAATTGCGGCCAAACCGCTACAGATAGAAACATGGTTACTATTGTCAGCGTATAGGAAGTCGCCAGCGCTCTATCAATCCGATGGTACCATCGCCGATAGCGTGACAAACGGACGGATAGACGACAACTCATACCAATAGTTACTTGAGTACGGTCGGCTACAAACGAAATAATGCTACAACCACAACATTATTTCGTTCACCCAAATAACAACAGTTGAATCTTTGGCGGCTTCCGGTCAATTGACATCCGGATGATGCATCAGACCACAGTCGCTCCAGACTTTTGTAAAAAAAACTTTTTAATGTTTGAGCCCCCGGAATCTGTACTACCGGTACAGGGACTCCGGGAGTATAAAGTACTAGGCCTCTGGCCCATAATCAACAGCCAGCGCAGTCACTCTATGAGATCGTCTCTATAATTCGTGCAGCTGCTTGCTATAGTCCGACACTATTTTTGTCAACTTAACGCTATGCTGTATAGCGCGCGTCTAGGCCTATTGCACGAGTTGTCGTCTTTCGGCCTGTCTTTCTATACTCTGCCTAACGGGTAGTTCTCAGGGGAAGTTTTTACACGAATAATTAGCCCTGTGTCGAAGAGCTCTTTGCGTGCAAAATTTTGGCGATGCAGTGCAAGGAAAACATTTTAAATTTGGGGTTGCGTCGAGGGGGTAGGAAAAATGTACGTTTTCAAGGAAAAACTGGCCATAGACGGTGAAACATAGAACCAAGGTCACTATTAACTACTGATAGGAAATCGCATACCGGTACGCCCTTTCAGGATGACATGAAAATCATCGACCTTGGATGACCTTCAAGGTCAGTATCGCAACAGCAACTGTATAGGCTGTGGCGCGTCTTCCCTAGCGACAGCTGGGCTTCTTGTTTTTAGGTCAGACGCCATTCTGTCTCTCAAACGACAGTGTCAAATCAAATCAGTGAAAAATGTGTAGAAACAAATACGAACACATAATAAAACTGGAACAATATACTTTCATTTTGTATCACGAGATAGAAAACAATTATATTAAGCATGGGGCTTTTTACTATATAATCTAATTAGGCTCCAAATGGTAGCAATCTATATACACAATTACACATGGAATATATTGTGAAGATTACACCTTTGCTTTTCACAACAAGAAATTTGAGCTAATGCTCACGGGACGCGCGAAAGCCTATAGCAGTTCCTGCCGGCAGACAGTCACCAATCGCAGTACTAACCGGGCCCGGCGTAGAGTAACTTCGTTTCAGCCGAAACGCGTTACCAACTACGCCACGCCACCAACGCCAGTACCGTGGCGCCACCTTGTGAATGATATAGACTTGTGTTGCAGCGCTTGATCGGCAAAAAAATCCTTTAAACCCCCTATTTTGGCGTTCAAAGTCATTCAAGGTCACTGAATTCGGCGCCAATCGAAAGCCAGTATACGATTCGTATTAGCGATTAATAGTAACCTAAACCTTATCTCGCACCGTTACTGAGATACAGCGACTTATTGGCCAAAAATCGCAAATTTTACCCACCACCCTCTCATTTAGCGCCCTCGTTTGGCGACCCCCTTCGAATTTATGGAAAAGCTTCACAGTTCCTGAAACTTAGAGTTTTCCAAGCAGCCGACGGTGAAGATTTGGTGATCCTAGCTTGCACCGTTTTTGCCTGATCCACCCGTGTGATATACGGACGGACAGACGGACAGACAGACGGACAGACGGAATTGCGATGGCTAAGATGCGCTGAAAGCAGTAGCTGCTTTCGCGCGTAAAAATTGGTCAACAATGCACAGGTCGATTCATCTGAATAAAAATAATGCAGACACAAATCTGTGATAAGAAGACAAAATGTAGGGTACACGTGACGTCATCGCTCAAGTGATACTGCAAACAATTACTAAAGATTTCATGTGAAATTCGTTATTAACACTGACATAGCAACTTCCACGAACACGAAATCACATAGTTTGAAGTAGCAAAAAATGAAAAATTATCTGAAACAAATATCACTTCAAATATAATTCACAGTGCATTTTATATCAGTCGATTCTAAAAATCACTGAAGTATTAGAACTAAGAACTACCCTCGATTATTAATTCACCTTATTTGAATATTGATAAAATACAATATCATAAATACAACAAATTTTACAGCAAATCAGTTATTCTTCACAAACATAGGCGCACATAAATAAAATTTTACACAACTTGATTTCAGCTTTATTCACAAAGAATATGCAACCTAAATACAGAAATAATGTAAAATAAATACATTCACCAAAACGCAGATTAAAAGAAAGAATGAAAGTGTACAATCTCAGTTATTAAAACAAAATAAAACCATAATTACATTCTGAAACAAATTTACCATTGCTTTCTTGCATTCAATACTGCCTAACAATGTCTACAGTTACTGAATATGCACTGTCTCGAAAAAACATCCCCGAAATTTTTGACTGCAATTTCAAGAAAAGTTATCAGATGCTAATAGTTTTTGGTGTGAATCTTCCTGACACAACTTGTCAGCAAATGAATGTTCAACTTCCCACCTCACCGACTGCTTGCTTCTGCAGTACCAAAGGAATGCAGACCAAGCGAAATGTGCGTTGAAAGACGCAGAAACGTGAAAAAAACATCCCCAGCATTACCAATCATAACTTCAGAAAACATCATCAAATTTTAATAATTTTTGGTCTAAATATTTCCGGCACCACTAGCTATTGAATGATTGTTTAAGTTCCCACCTCACCTAACTTCTGCTCTTGCACTACCTGGGGAAAACTGACCAAGCAAATCATACGTTGAGATGAATGAAAACTTTAATAAATTCTATCTGTGCAGATCCTTGGCCCCCAACAGCCAGTCGATTACAACATTTGACTGTTATAAAGTAGTGTGTCTACCAGATGACGTTCAGGAATGTTTATGAATTCAAAAAGTGACTAGTGAAGTCTGGATTAGTTTGAAGGAAAACATTATCGATACTGCAGTCGATGAATGCGGAAAGCGTCTCCATGCCTGTGTTCGCACAATGCGCTTATATTTCAAGCAGTTTTGCTGTAGGCAGTTGAAAAACGAAACAATTGGATGAAATGTCAGCCAAAGTTTCAAAAAAGTTAACAAAATATGTTTTTGTGCATTATTTAGATTAAGCAATAATACTGCATTGGGTGAAAAGCAATATTTCGTTGATTCTGCTTTCCCCAGGTAATGCACAAACAGACTATAGGTGAGGTGAGAAATTGAACATTTATTTAATGGCAAGTTGTCTCAGAATATTAGTCCTAAAAATTATTAAAATCTGATAATCCTCTTTCAAGTTACAATCGAAAATGTCCGGGAAGTTTTTTCCGGACACGGTGTAAATACTCTAGAAGCAGTTCAACTGTCAACGAGCATTCAACAAGCAACCCTTGCATCTTGACGAATTCAAAACTTTCCTGATTATTAGTCCGTACGACGATTATGCGTTAGTTAGTCTGAGTACGCACTAATAACTGAGAAAATTTTGACCCTTACTAGCGAGAGTTGCGTCGTGGAAGAGGGGGTGTAAGGGGCAATTAATCACCCTAAATTTTGGCTACGGGAATTGACGGAAAATTTTCTTCTTGTCCAAAAATGTTCGTTCAAAAGTGCAAAATTTGAGGCTAAAACCCACCTTCGGAAAATCTGAAAGCAAAGTTAGATTTTAAAGCACCCTTAACATCCTCTGTCAGGAATTTGCAACAGCTGTCTGTCAAAATTCTGCGGGAAATTTGCAGCCACCTGTCGGATAATTATTGCAGCTGCCTGACGCCCCGCCCACTTTTCTAACCCACGGCGCCGATGACCATATATGCTCGATAGCTGCACCCTACTATTGTGCTTTTGCACACGTTATCATGCTGCCAGATTATTCCATACTCCCATGACACGTACACATTACGCAGTCTATATACGATTTCTGAAATGCAATAAAAGGCAATAATTACAAAATACTAAACATAACAACAATTGCAAAAATCAACGGAATATTAATGAAATGAATAAAAATACGCGAGCCTACTATAGCACTTAATTACGCAATTTCGTTGTACACTGTTCACACAAATAGCACATATCAGTACCGTACGGATAGAAATCGTATGACGTACAACCGCAGAGGAATAAGGCAACATGTAAACAATGGCAGACAACTTGGCCAATCAACAGCAAAAACTAACGAGCACAAAAGAAACAAAAAATCCAGCTGTCGCTAGGATGAACCAAATTCTATCTGAAAGACAACGTCCAACCGCAGGTCCGGTCGCAGCGAGAGTGACTTACTAGAGGTGACTATAGATTGCCTTTTATAGCGTGTATGAACACACTATATGCTAACGTTGCTATCGAAAGCTACAATCAACGCTAAAATACGTACGATACGGTAATTCGACGCACGTGGACGATGGATGCAGGCAAAAACCTTGTGTTGAAAATTGCAGACAAACCGCTAAAGATAGCGACATGGTTACTACTGACAGCCTATAATAAGTTAGAAACTCGTCTTCGCCCTATCCAATGATATTGTCGCAGACTCCTACGACGTGTCATTTAGCCACAATACATGCGTTACAGACAGACAGACAGACAACAGACTCAACCTTGTACCATACGCGTGACCATAAGTACGGTCAGCCAAAAAAAATAAACAAAAACACCAGCAAACCAGTTTTTTTTTCATACACAGAACCAAATACAAATATCAGAAATTCGGTTAAAAAACAAGCTCAGAATCATCAATCAACTTTCGCAAATATCAGCTACGACACCACACATTTTAAGCTGGAAATATATACACTGTATTCTACAAAAAACCCATCAAAAACTTATTCATTGAAAACAATGGAAAAACGGGAAAAAACAAAACATGCCATAAAATAGCATTGGGCTGTAGCTTAATGTGTTCGAAAACGTTTTTTTAAACGTTTAAACTGAAACTTCTGCGTATAAGTGCAGCCTCACTACACAACAAAAAGCCCAGCTGTGGCTAGGATAACCAACCATACTGCTTGTCAGTAACCTTCAAGGTCATCCAAGGTCAATGATTTCTATCTCATCTGATAAAAGTTTATGCCACTTCCTATTAATAGTAACCTAGGCCCCATCTCTCACCGTTTCCAAGATATGGCCAGTTTTCTGTTTAAAAAATGCACATTTATTCTACCTCCTCCATTCAACCCCGGATTTGAAAATGTTCCCCTTGTACTAAATCGCTGAAATTTTGCATGTCTAGGTTTAAGATACATGGCTAATTATTCGTGTAAAAAGTTTTCCCCTACGACCTAATGCTTGGCCACAATACATCGGTTACAGATGACAGACGGACAGACAAACGGACAGACAAACAGACAGACAGACAGACAGACGACAACTCGTACTATAATCTTGAACGTTACGTAAGTACTGTCGGCTAAACACTGGTTTCTGAGATCAGTTGAAAGGCGCGTACAGAGCGACGTAACTGAGCTGAACTGACATGGTTTACTTCTTTGACAAACTGACCAACGGCAAGCAGTAATGCATTACAGTAGGCACCGTCTAACGGCGACGGTGACTACGTGACTACGCGCACGTATGTGACAACCAATGACCAATGAGCTCTCGCCCTGCTCGCCTATTGGTCAGTTCGTCAAAAACTAAACCGTGTCAGTTCAGTTACGTCGCTCTGTACGCACTTTAATGCAGCAGTTAGAATTTGTGGTTTCGCTACACTGAAATGGCCCACAAAAGTTGAAATAAACAGCTTCTCCATGCTGGACACACCAATGATATATAGCCTAGTACAAAAATTATGTCAATAATGGAATGACAGTTCAAGGCAACATACAGTCTCATATTCGCATAAATAAGTAAGTAAGTAAGGAAGTAAATGATTTATAAAGCGCCAAGTCTCAGAAAGAATCAGGGCGCATACACAGTAAATAGTTGTATATACAAACAATAGTTAACATCTGCACAATTAAACTGCAACGCAATTAACGTATTACAATGCGAGAAATCGTTTGAACGATATCGACAAATGATAAAAACCGAGAGAGAAAAAAAATGGCTTAAAAGCACAGAACAGACTGGCCAGTGTAATTGTTAGCTCTTGTAATTAGCCTACAGCTGCGGCAACATAAATGGTCAACTGGCGGTGGACGAGCCTACGAAATGGCTCAAAATGGTATCATTTTCAATATGCCTTAAATTCATCAACTGTTAACCGATTTTCAAAATTTTTTCATCATCAGAATCAGAAGAAAATTTGTAATAACACTATGACACTATACTAAAGAAACCATCGCACGTCAACTGTGTCGCTACACCACCTTGTGAAATGTCACTGTCTTAAAAACAACAACTGCAGTCAATTGTAACAACACATTTTACTCTCATAGTCACAAAATTCTTTATAAACAAATAAAACTTTCGAAAAACACTGACCAAATGCCAATGACGTCAGTGATGATGTCAATAGGCACATGCAGAAAATAACGTACAAGTGGGCAAAATGTTTTAAAAAGCAGGTATTGGCCTTGAAGGCAGAACGCCACGTCATGTAGCTTTTATAACACACAAGGTAGTGTAGCGACACACTTGAGGTGTAGTTAAATCTTGGTCATAGTATTATTAAAAATCCTCTCCTAATTCTGACAGTGAAAAACTGCACATAATTTGAAATTCGGTTAATATGTGATAAAGTTCCAAGGCGTATAAAGTGCTCCATTTGTTGGGGCCCCTGTATAGCGACGAGCGGGAAGAACGGGTACGTGGCTTCTATCCACCAAAATCTGGAGTCACAATCCACTTTCGGGCTCCAGCCCCCCCCCTTCCGGCTCCATATTAAGGGTGTAGATTGCCCAGTAAAAATAGGGAAAGTTTTGTTAAGAGTGTTGATTGTTCAGTGAAAAATGGAAGGCAGCTTCGTCAAGAGTGTAGCTGGGAGTGCCTGGTGAAAAATGAGGGAAAGTTTTGTTAAAGGTGTAGATTCATGGCTCAGTGAAAAATAGGGGAGAGTTTTGATCTACAGCCTTAACAACCCCCTATTTTTCACTGGGTGCAATCTGCGTCCACCATGTATGGTAATAGAAGCCATTAGAGCGGGTAAGTGGATTCAGCTGCTGACAAGCAGGGTGACGACATCTCCCGAGCTCTTGAGCAAACTCACAGCCTCGGCGTGCGTCAGTCCATCCAGACTCAGTCCGTTCACTGCCAGCAGCACGTCGCCACGCTGCAGTCGGCCGTCAGCAGCTGCTGGTCCGTTAGCGAACACGTTCTTGATGACGACGGGGAAGTCGCCGCGGTCACTGCCGTAGCCGCCGACGATTGCGAAGCCGAAGCCCTGAGCAACGCGCCGCAGTCGGATCTCCGTCAGAGATTCACCGAGAGTGCTACTGTACACATACAGTCATATATAGACATTAAACAGACACTGTGCTTAAGAGCGTCAGAGATGTGCTGACTATAAGACAGATATACAGATATACTGGTGGTGTCATGGCGTAGCGGTAACACGCTGTGTCCGATCAACGCAGTTGTTCTACTCCGGGCCGGGTTAGTACTCAGATGGGTGACTGCCTGTGAGCAGGTAAACCATCTCGGTATGTAACCAACCGCCTAGGTCAACTCAGCCTTCCATCCCTCCAGGGTAGGTAAATTGAGTACCGGCCTATCTGGCTTGGGTTGTGGCGGAGCGCGTTCTCCTGTGTTGGGTGGCAGGTAACACCATGGGATCCCATACGGCAGGTGACGCTCCGTAGCTCTGAGGTGGATTTCCTATTATGAGCTATATACCACCTTTAACCTTTAAACTGTCTGACTTCCTCAACGAATCTTCACTAAATTTTCTACTCCGGTAATTTCTAGTTTCATCCGGCCAGTTTAGCTTGTATCAATTTTTAACTTCTGTGCATGCTTCGTCCTAGACCCCTGACTCGGCCCTTCCGTCACGTTAATCATGGCTAAGTGTTTTATCATAAGTACATCGACAAATCGCAATGGTGTAGTATGGGTACAACATTGGTTGCATAAATTAAGCTGGTAAAGGTAACAACTTATCACTTTTTACCATATTGTTTAACTAATTTTATGTAAATGCATGGACGTTTTTTTGCTTTGAGCGAAGTATCCTTATTTTTGCTGCAACAAAAAAAATAGAGAACAAAAAGGATGCCACATTCATTCAACGACACGCTGCCACAGCACAACAATGAACTGAATACGAGGCATGCAAAGCAATAACAACAACAAAATAACAATGGCAAACTATTTTCAACAACAGAAATGCCACTTCCTTCTGTATTTAATGGCATAGCCATGACAAATACATGGAAAGTGGCCTTCTATAAACTTTATTTAGTGACTAATCAAGCATCAATTTTATTCACACGTTACCATGCATAGGCTACATCAATGGAACACCGTTAATTTTGTGATTATCAGAATTCTTCCAAATACTTCAGTTTTTTTAGAAATTCAGCTGCACGGTGCAAAATTCCGTGGAAAATCGTTGGCCATTGAATAGCACAGACATCTAGGGAGCAGATGGACAGACCCAGTCTGGAATTCCCCAGCATCATGCACTACAGACTGTTGCTGGAGGACATCATGGTGCAGACGTGCGGACATGGGCCGATGCACAGTTACATCTAAACACCAATGACGTCATGCACAGGCAACAACAGAACACAAATAATACAAGAAATTTGAGCTAAAATGCTCACAAGACGCGCGAAAGCCTATAGCAGTTCCTGTTCAGTAGTTTAGCTGAAAATTGGGGTGTTCACGATAAGTTAACACACAAATACCAAATTCTCTATCTGGATCGCATAATGATAGATGCGTGGTGCCACCCTGTGAATGATATAGACTTGTGTTGCAGTCTGAAATAGCCAAAAATCCATAAAAACTACTACTTTGGCGTTCAAGGTCATCCAAGGTCATTGAATTTGGTGGCAATCGAGAGCTAGTGTATGACTTTCTATTAGTGATTAATAGTAACCTGGGCCCTATCTTGCACCGTTTCTGAGACACAGCGACTTATTGGCTAAATATCGCAAATTTTTCCCACCCCTCTCATTTAGCACCCTCGTTCAGGGTGACCCCCTTCGAATTTATGGAAAACCTTGGGGTTCCTAAAACTTGAGTCTTACAGGCAGCCGATGGTGAAGATTTGGTGATTCTAGCTTGCACCCTTTTTGACTGATCCACCCGTGTGACAGACAGACGGACGGACGGACAGACAGACGAACAGACGGATGGACAGAATTGCCATGACTAAGATGCGCTGAAAGCAGTAGCTGCTTCACGCGTAAAATCAGACAATAGACTGGAAACCATCACCGTGTTGGAGAATATCAGAAGACAAGTAACTGAACTCAAAATACACAGACAAACAAAAACAGAAAAAAACGAAAAACCATCATAATGCAATGATAGGGTCGAGTAAATTGAAAAATTTCAATGAATGAACAAGCTGTTATGACTACTGTTATGTAGCAAATATTTAGGCCCCTAATTCCATTTTCAATTAGCCAATGCACTGTCCTTGAAACACTCCGATTAAGTTTGAATGCCAAAGATCTCTTCAAAAAACTTTAAAATCGACGTAACGTGATTTTTATAGTCCAAAGCTCTTCCTGCCGTTCAAATAACAGTGTTAAAGCACTGGCTATAAAATTTTTAAAAAAATAGTCTTACATTTAAAATAAATTACAACACAAAACATACAAAAACATAAATGAGAGTAAAACATACCATTACAAAAGTAATAAAAAATGATTACGAGCAACAACAAAAAATTCTATAAACATCGAAAACGTAACTGCCGCTACATATGTGAAAGAAAATAGAGCGGCAGATTTTGCATGAGAACTTCTTGGTAGAAAAACCTAGACGACAGAGAAATCACACCCCGACTTAAGACAAAGTTACAGTTAAAAAAATTCAAATTGCTCAACATAAAACAAATCCTAACAAAAAGAAAAAAACATCCAAACACAAATAAGAAATATAACTTCAATATGTTATACGAACAGCATGCAAAACATGCAAAACACAGGACCATGCAAGACAAACAATAGCTGAGAATGACATAGAGAGTGGTATGCGTGCTGTGATTTTCAGACCTCTCTGGACGACGAACGTCACAGTGTCGCTGGCTGCGTGGATAATATGAAAAGCCTGAACGTCACTCATTCCATGCGTCCAATGACCGTTTATACTCAGAATTCTGTCATTTATCTAACAAACGAGCAGCAATTGTCAACAGCTGCAGCTACATCTATTATGCTAAACAGCAGCTCACACATTATATTATTATTGGCTGATGCGGCTGTCCTAATAACTAATGAGCCACATTAAGCTTACAGATCTTGCCCGTCCGTCCGTCTGTCCGTCCGTCTGGCCCATGTGCTAACAACTTTTCTTAAGGTGGGTCGTACGTGTGCTGACTGCTGGCTCATTACATACACAATTCAGTAAAATTAGTTAATGCTGCATTCTATGCTATTACCATTATAAAAATGAAAGTGACCCATACTCAATAACGAGCGTAGGGGCCGGAGCTGATCCTGGTCACTAGGCAGTCAGGCTGCAGGTGACATGGTCATAAACCCAGTGGTAGGCTGCCATTACTTTCCACCAGTCCTGCAGTTACTTTCCCAGCCAGAGAGCATCATCATAATATAAAAATTAACTGTTTCAAACCTTATAGTTATTTGGTTGACGTTTCGGCAACTGCTGTTGCCTTTTTCGAATATGAGTCGACTCATATT
>Ga0209367_1001377_pt1 | contig 29638 bp, 14 predicted proteins | sample WorMetLIZISLAND2_FD_187412 | JGI IMG/M metagenome (GOLD analysis project Ga0209367, IMG submission 187412) | Marine gutless worms symbiont microbial communities from Max Planck institute for Marine Microbiology, Germany - Olavius geniculatus... ...
ATCCCCACATGCTTTGTCCCCATCCCCATCGTTATGCTGATGAAAATAATTGTCACTAATAATCTGCACATTTTACCACTCTTGGTTACTAATGTACTGCAAATTAATGACATTTTACAATAGCCCAAGCTATCAGTGTACATAAACACAAATTATCCACAGTTCAAAACATGCCATGCGATGTAACGGTACTATTTAGTAAAATGCCTTATTCCCATATGTATTTTTACAACAACTACTACAGACAAAAGTTTAGCTGTCCCCACTACCACAAGTATACCGCAAAATCTATCCCCATTCCTGCGGGAATACTGCCGTTATTGTCCAAATTACCGTAGGTAATACCGCAGTATTACTGCTGTCCCCATCCCCATGTCACTCTTTACTAGCTACATAACCAACACCAAGGTCAACTCAGCCTTCTATCCCTCCGAGGTACGTGAATCGAGTACGAGCCTGACTGGCTGGTGCTGAGGCGCGGCACGTTTACCTGTTTTAGGTAGCAGCTAACACTGTGATCCCATATGGCAGGTGACACTCCGTAGCTCTGTTGTGGGTTTCCTATAAAGAGCTATACACCAACTTCACCTTTTTACCTTTATACGTTCCCACGACATAAATCCATTAGTGAAAAGAGATCTGGTACCTCCATATTGCATTCCTTGGCGATGTGCTTCATCAGAGAAATCTTCTGGTTGGTAGCATCTGTAAGAACGGTGAGCTTTGCCAGAGATTCATCATACGACAGGCGGGCCTGCTGCAGCGAGTCCACAATGCACCTTGTCACAATAACATACAGACAATGGGCTTTACATATTTAATATAAAATAACAATATATAATTAATTACATATATTGAAAAGCGGCTCATCGTAGAGCAGACGTGAGTCCACAATGCACCGTGTCACATTCACACATACGAACTGATACAAAATGGCGCATGCATGATTTGCGATGAAAAACCGGCCGGCAAGCTGTTTTAAATAGAAGTGAAATTTTTAAAAAATGGGGCAAATACAGCTACGCAAAACTTCAAGAAACAGGCAGACTAAGCAAGAGATAGGAATACGAGATTGAAAAAAAATGAAAAGAAAGGAAAGAATGAAAACAACAGAAAACAAAAAAAAGTGAAAAGTAAAAAAAAACAAGTTTTAAAAAATCTGTTGCTTAAAAGACCAGGCCAAAGATTTTCTTCAAGTGCATCCATACTCTGAAGTGTGCCAACAAGTCAGCTTTACACAAAGCCCCCAGCAACTCACAAGCACAGCTCTAATAATTCCTCACATAATCAATTATTATAAAATTGTACAAAAAGTACAGATATAAACAAGAAATTTGAGCTAATGCTCACGGGTCGTGTGAAAACCTATACCAGTTCCTGCCTGCAGGCAGTCACCTCAGTCACCCATCGCAGTACTAACCGGGCCCGGCGTAGAGTAACTTCATTTCAGCCGAAACGCGTTACCAACTACGCCATGCCACAAACGCCAGTACCGTGGCGCCACCTTGTGAACGATATAAACTTGTGTTGCAGCACTTAATCAGCAAAAAAATCCATTAAACGCCCTATTTTGACGTTCAAGGTCATTCAAGATCATTGAATTTGGCGCCAATCGAGAGCCAATATACGATTTCCTGTTAGCGATTAATAGTAACCTAGGCCTTATCTTGCACCGTTACCGAGATACAGCGACTATTTGGCCAAAAATCGCAAATTTTGCCCACCCCCTCTCATTTAGCACCCTTGTTCGAGGTGACCCCCTTTGAATTTATGGAAAAGCTTTACGGTTCCTGAAAATAGTCTTCCGGGCAACTGATGGTAAAGATTTGATAATTCTAACTTGCACCGTTTTTGACTGATCCACCCGTGTGACAGACAGACAGACGGAGAGATGGACAGAATTGCGATGGTTAAGACGCGCTGAAAGCAGTAGCTGCTTCCGCGCATAAAAAGCGAACGATATTACACATTTTACAATCATTCGCAAGTGCCCAATTACCCCAACATAAAATCCAGCTGATTATCATAAAACAGTAGCAGAACACCAGTCTAAACAAAATACACACAATCGCTTGCTAACAGTATGTACCGTATCTCATCCAATTCTAACAGTAATAGCCAAAACAATGTTTACATTGCTGTGACAATCAGTTCGTTTAACGAACGTAGCACGACTGCTTGGCAGCCAGCAATCTTTGATACAAGCCGATCAGCCTGAGCTACAGGTTCACCTAAACTGGTAGTTACAATAATACATTCACCATCACCATTTACTATTACTAAGCTCAAAAGCTAACATTCATTTACTGAACTACAGGAAAGTTTTTACAAACCACATAAATATTAAACAAAAAATCCGAGCTGATGCTCATGAGACGCGCGAGTGCCTATAGCAGTTCCTGTTCGCAGGTAATCTTGGTCTATCTCCATCAATTTCGTTGCAATTCACTCTTTTGCAATCAAAAATAACCAAAAAATCACTAAAAAGACCTATTTTTAGGATTCAAAATCAATCAAAATCATCAATGTTGACAATCGTAAAAAGCTCGTCTCCAGTGCTTGTTATGCTAAGCAGTACTTCTGTGCCTATCTGCAACCATTTTTAAGTTACGCAAACTATCAGCAGATAAACAACCACTTTTTAGAGCGGAACCACTCTTTGACACCCGCGTGCGCAGACCTCCTTGAACCTAGAGGGTCAAGACTTAAATTGCTAAAATCTACATTCGATGCTGAAAATTTTGTATGGAGGTTGTCTTGGTATGTCTCCAGCCATTTTGGCACAATTCAACTTCTGAAATGCGTGTCGCAGCCAAAAAATCGCGAAAAATTCACTAAAACCCCGTATTTTGGGAGTTCAAGGTCATTCAAGGTCATCGATGTCGACATTTCTGAGAAGCTCGTCGCCAGTGCTTGGTATGATAAGCAGCACGTCTGTGCCTATCTGCAACCATTTTCACATTAAAAGAGCCAATAACGGCAGAATAACGAGTTTTAAAGGGGGTGCCCCTCTTTCTCCCCCTCATTCTTGAAAACCCACTTCACCCAGTGGCATGAAATTTTGTCACAAAATACTAGAGACTCTGAGCTATCATACGAAGACAACCAGAAATCTCTATCTCACCTAGGCTCTGATTGGTAACGGGTTGTGAGAGACAGACCCCAAGACAGAATTACCATAGCTAATACGTGCTGTAGCCAGAGCTATGACAGATCTTGCACGTAAAAACTTATCAAGAAGCTACATAAATGTACAAAGCATTAGTTTATACACTTGTTAACGGCAACATTTAAGGACTCGAAAACAGCAAAAAATTACAAAAGGTGATATTGCCCGCATCACACTGACTGTGTGTCAATGTGCTGCTGAATAATATCACCTTTTGTAATTTTTGCTGTTTTCGACGTGCAAGTCCTTAAATGTTGCCATTAACAAGTGTATAAACTAATGTTTTGTACTAGGGCTGCGAAAATTAACGATTAATTATAGTTAAAAAAATTGTTTGATTAATTTTTTTTAATCGATTAAAATTTGATTACATTTTGGACATGTGAACATCACTAATTTGCACATTTCTGCTCTTTTGCCCGAAAATGTGACATCACTTGTTTGTCTGCGTGATTGGCTGAAAGCCTGAAATGCGTATTAACTGACTGCATAGTGTACAAGTAGGCCTATACGTTTCCAACTTTTATGAACGGTAACAAGTACACTTGCATTTTGCAGTTTTCATGGTTTTTTGCATTAACTACAAAATTGAAAAATTGTTCGAAATTAATCGATTAATCGTGATTAATTTTTGGTGATTAATCGATAAAAAAAATTCTAATCAGTACCAGCCCTATTTTGTACATTTATATTTGCTGTTTTATTACTAAAATACTGTTTCCTACTGCTGATCAGTTACATAGATATTGCGGTTCAGATTATTTCTTACAGTAGCCAAGCCGCTTACAACTGTTACTTACTATCTAATGGCGTGACTGAACAAACCAGACGACATGCGTCAGGCATGACGTCACCGCTGGCCTGCATTGCTGACAATACTGAACAAAATTCCTTTTATATAAACAAAATGGCCATACAAATAAACAAACTAATATTGCACGCATCACCCGTTTAATATAGGCCCGGAAAACACTTCAATAATGCTAATTTAGGGACGTGTGAAGATGACAAGACCGGCCTTTTATCATTGATAGTGTTTGTCGATGTTTGACTGTAATTAGTACGGATAAATAACCCACACAATACTATAGCCTAATATGATGAACAAACCTGCAAGAAACACATTCCGCTCGTTTTTCAATCAAATTTTTTCATACAACGATTAAACGAGTGAAATTTTAGATCGAAAATTGTTAAAATCTGCCATCATTCACTGTAGCGAAGCGGAATGATATCTCGTGTGTACTAAAGTAGTTCGCCAAATTAGAGCTTTGCTGTTTTGAATAATTTATTACTGAAATGCACTTTCCGAAGCAAGTTATCATGTTCTAGTAAAACAATTCATCACATTTTTATTTTCCTGGGGAGGGGGCGCTGCCCCATCACCAGGCCCCACCCCATATTGTGGTTAAGGTAGTAACGAGGGTCAAAAGGCGAAAATGCGATTGGCAGCATTCGATGGCGCATCCCCGAAAACCCGCTATGGGTGCAAAAATCTCACATGCAAGCCAAGTTATAGCCAATTCTGTCTCAAATTTTGTTGCCATGGCAACGGGGCTTGGTCATGGAAAAATGCAATTGGCAGGATTCGATGGCCCATCCGAGAACACCCCCTATAGGTGCAAAAATCTCTTACGCAAGCCGAGTTATAGCCAATTTTGTCCCAAATTTCGTTGCCATGGTAACAGGGGTCGGTCGGGGGAAAATGCAATTGGCAGCATTCGATGGTCCATCCCCAAAAACTCCCTATAGGTGCAAAAATCTCCTACGCAAGCCAAGTTATAGCCAATTTTGTCCCAAATTTCGTTGCCATGGCAACCAGGGAGGGTCCGGGGTAAAATTAAATGACACCATTAGACTGGCCATCCCCGAAAACCATACCTAGAACCAAAAATTACGACTCTATCTTATACACAGCCAAAGTTATAACCGTTTTAAGAATTGTTTAATTTTCCCCATAGGGTCCATTGTAATTTTTTTAAATTTTTTGAATAAATACGTTAAATATTAATTTCAAATTTTTTAATTCCTAAAAGACACATCCTTGCGCGAGACCGCGTCGTTTGAGCCATGGCATGCAAAAATCCGCCGAAGGGTGTGACCTGTAGGTGACTTGAAGAAAAAAAAAGGTATATGGACACCTATAAAAATTTTTTGCGTATATTTCACCTATTTGCTGAGAAGCCCTCTTTGTGCAGATTTACATGAAATTTTCCATGAGGGTCATCTCGCCGACATAATCAACCCTGTCAAATTTTATCTCAATCAGATGGCTTGAACTACCGTTCAGCCTGCGATGCTGCCCGCTAACACTTGCAGATGACTACCAGTGCTGAACACGGTTAACAGTCAACTTATTCTCGCCCAAATAACCTACAAGTAACGAAGTTAATATTGGTGTCTTCGTCGATAACTGATTGCACATTAGTTAGAAAGTGTAGAAAATTTAAATATACAAAAACATTTACTAATCCACGAACATGTGACGGGATATTATTTGCATGTTTTAGTTGCCTGTTTTTAACGTTTTTAATCTGTTGTTAACATTAGTTTCTATTTAGAGTACTTTTTTGCTAGTCGTGTTTATTTTCCGCACACACAATGGACGTTTTTCATAAATGTTTGCATGTTTTTGACATTAGATGATTGCGTTGATAAAAGTTGCGTATGTCAACTGTCATTAAACGAATATATGATGATATGATGATGATTTGCACGACTTATTATTAATTTGTATACTGAAAACGTAAATTAACAACAGACTGAAGCAGTAAAATTTTAACATTTATTGTAATGCAAGTTATGCAACACACGCAAGTGGCGCCATCTGGTGAAAACTACATTACTGTTTCAGCGTTACATCCGCGGTGTTGTTAACCGTGCATTGAGGCATAAGAAAGAGAAGTCGCCGTTAACACATGGCTTGAACTACCGTTCAGCCTGTGATAAGTAATTACTTACAATGAAAAATATATATATATATATATATATATATAAATTACCAAGTCAGCTGTTCATCACCGGTAGTGATCCAGAACTGTTTGCGTCGAGTGCAATAAATATTCACCACTTGGCAGTTGAGACTCAGCTGTATAGCATGAAAAATCGCAACACACGTCAAGTGTCAAATGATAGCACTATTACAGCAGAATGTGTGTATAATTCACGAACCAATAATAATGCTTGTACAAGTAACAAAATCAATGATATGCTAGATTTCCTATCCCAGGCCAAAAAAAACTTCCCACATGACAAACGATACATGTTTTAGTTTCTAATAACTATTAGACTTTGGCTACATGCCATGAATTTCTGTTGAACGTAGCATTGTTTATTCTTTCATTAAAGGCCAAAAACCTACTTATTCTGTAACTTCTTTCCACCCAAAAATCTTCTTATACCCACCAAACTGCCTCTAGAAACGTGTGACAATGTATCAACCAGCCTTCATTTCAATACACTGTTCATTAATTTTCAGCTTTATCATGTGCATTAATGTATATAATAATTTTCCCATTATATAACCTATTGTGATTCTAATCAATCCTGTGTTAAACGAAAACACAGACAATTAATGATCAAACCATCAAATCAATGATGCTAATGCCACATCGAACAACCTGTACACAAATGATCAGTGATCAAATGCGAAAATCATCAATGTCTTACAGCAATATAGTCAATCTCTCTGAGGTCAACGGCGGCTTTCTTCTTATATGACTTCTTCTCCGAGCCAGACAGCATGTACAAGGTGTGGTCTGAAATAAGTAAGTAAATGGGTCGAAGGTCACCTTCAGCGTGACCCACTGCTGTTCTAAACAACTACACATTCAACACACATAGCATATAATATTCCATTTTAAATAATAATAGCAGTATTAACAAACAATTAAATATCAATGTAAAATGCCTAGAATATATATACATCTACCAAAGAAAAATCTAGACCAAACTTTTTTTAAAGAATAATTTAAGACACCAATAGGGCACAAAATAAACCCTTAATATTGGCCTCGAAAAAAGCATGGATCTCTTCTCTTGGTTTTGACCGAAAACGTCTCGTTTTCAACACAGATTTAAACAGACGAGGGTGATAAAAAACACTACTGATCTCTACTCTTGCTTACGAATGGAAAAAGTCTAGTTTTCAACATAGATTTGCAGCATTAACTAGAAGGTGCTCGTAACAGTGCATACCTCCGCCAAGTGAACGACATGTGGAAATGATGATAAGTCATCATGTACACGCACACACAGATGGACAGAACAACGAATCTCTTAATCTCCTCCAATGTTAACTACGTTCACCTTGGCGGAAATAATAAAATTTGTAGCAGTAATAGTAACAGTATCTGTAGCTGAAGTGGTAGCAGCAATTATAATTGTTGCAGCAGTTGCTGTAGTCGTAGAAGAGCTCTTCCGACACCAGCTATGACTCAAGTGAGTTCCGACCAGTGGCTTCTAACCCTATACCTGGTGGGCGCAGCTTGCACCCAGTGAAAAATAGGGAAGAAAAGTATTGATAAAGTTGTAGATCAAAACTTCTCCCCTATTTTCACTGGGCAAACTACACCCTTGACAAAACTTCCCCCCTATTTTTCAATCTGCACCCTTAACAAAACTCCCATTTTTTACTTCCCCCCTATTCTTCAATCTGCTTCCTTAACAAAATTCTCCTCTATATTTTACTTCCCCCTATTTTTCCATTTTCTCTCCTAACAAAACTTCTTCCCCTATTTTTACTTCCCCCTAATTTTTAATCTACACCCTTAACAAAATTTTTCCCTATCTAAAGGAAAAAGAAGCCCAAAATAGAGGGGAAAACTTGAGTCATAAATTGGGGGAACCACAGCCCAAAACTGGGGGAAAAGTTGCACCCGATTTTGATTCCAGATTTGGGGGAATAGAAGCCACTGGTTCCAACAACAATTTTCCAAGCCATAATGTCCAAATGAAAAACCACAGAGCCATTACCACTATCAACTGAGTGAAACTAAACTACAGTGATTGTCACTAATAACCATAGTATTTCAAACTCCAAACACAGTAATTTAAACCTGCCTTGTAGAATTTCTCGCCATCATGTTGAAATATCCGCAACATTAGCATCAACATTGTGTTATTATCAATCCTGATAGCAAATACATAAGAACAAGTTTATCTGATAATATTCATGTTCATTAAATTGAAACTTGAAATGATAGCCTACCGTAATCAATACACTACAAAATTAGTTATAACTAGGGCCAAAAGTTTACCGTGAATCGGAGAATTTCGAGCCAAGCTGGAAAATTTTGATATTTCCATGGAATTTCATGGAATTTTGCAAAAATTGATAAATGGCAGATGATCAGTAATGTACAATCTTCAGCTTCACAATGTAACTAGCTTAAACAGACTAATTATAGGCCTAATTAGTGTAAACAGACTAACTAAAAGAATCAAATTCGAACTAAACTGCTTAAAACTGTGAGCCGTACTAATAGCCATCGCAATACAGTACACAATCACAAATAAACACAATTTGACGTGACAGATTGCACTTTCAAAAAAAAAATTGATAATTTTCTCTGAATGTTGCTAGCATAACTGAGCACAATGTCAGCTTTCAATAACTAAAGTTTTTTGATGGGATAGAGCTCAGTTTATTCAGAAACGGATGGCCATAGTGAGCTACAAAATTTGAACAATTTTGCCGCGGTGAGCCGCGGATTTTTGCAAAATGGTGCTCGAAATTTGGCAAAATTTGCCGCAGAAATCTGTGGGCCCCAGTTATAACTTGGCAATCAAGAATGTTACAAACACAACTGGCTCAGTTTTTCACTTAACTGCCCAATTTTTCTGCAATTACTATTAAAGGTTTGGTTACTAGGCTAAGCTGCAGATGAAGCTATCAAAACCATAAGTGGAAAGACAACACCATTATAAATCAAAACAGCAAACTGATTTCAGCTCTAATTCCCAATCCCATCCTTAACTATACCCCTACACCTAAACCTAACAACATATCCAAGAAGTCACAAATGCTGGACCGAGACTACAAATTATTAATTACTAAATGCTGGACTACTGATAACGTGGGCCCAATTCACAGAACACATTACGATAATCATAGGACCTTTTTCACGTATCGACCATCAATTTCGTCTTCAAGGACAACCAGCTTACGTGCCCTGATTCTCCCGTGAGATTATGGCGCTCTATAAATCGTTACTTACTTACTTACGGTAAGTTAATTCACACAACATTTATGATTAACGTAAAACATATTCTATGATAAAATCTTGCGGTTTGGTTACACACCTGACTTCGGCCGAATGCGCGAGTGACTCCAGTGACAACGAGCTTGACACGCTCGAAGTTCTTGAAAATTTTGTATCCGACGACAGCATGCTGTCAGTGTCTGCTGGCAACAACCAACTTACCGGTTCAACATTGCCTGGTTGCTGCTGGTCATCCACCATGCTAGTTAACCCGGAGGAAAACGCCGATTCCTCTGCCAGGTCATGTACGGAGGCACTCTGTAGTGCTAACCCGGCATCATCGTAGATGGAAATTTCATCTTCCGCAACCGACGGCTTTAATACTCTTACAGTCTCACCGGTATCTACATTGGGAGCAACATTCTCCAGTTCCCCTGGGTCACTTTCTTCGTCTAATGTTCTGGTGACATCTAACTTCACTTCCGTGTTTTCGTCCACTAAAGGGTACTGATCGGCAAACCGTGCAGTTTCATTAATATCAGTCGTAGAAGTGGGAATGTCAGCATTTGGAAAGACAGATTTCGAGCCACTGCCGGACGAAGGTGATGAAGAAATAACCACAGCCGGGTGACAAAGAGACTTGCAGTGGTCTTCAAGAATGCTTCGAATCAGTTCATCCTCGGCTGTCGTTCGTGTAACGATGGATGGCGTTTTGGTCGGACACTCTGTCAAAACTTCAACCCGGATGTCAATGCCCTTACAATCACCGCTATACGTCGAACACAGGCTAACAGGAGGGGGCGAAGTGATGACGGAAGATGAAGGACAACTGCAAACGGACGTTAACGAATCGTTAGAGACGTCAGATGAAACGACTGGCGTCGACGTAACACCTTCGGGCACGGAACGATAACCGGACTCGACGGAAGACGAGGGCTTTCCCACCGAATTCACGTCGGAACTCTCACTGTTAGTTGTCCGCCCACACCTCCTACCTTTTTTAACCCCTCGTACATGGACAACTTCTACTTCAGAGTCGCCCGGAGAGCAATCAACCAACGGAAAGACATCCGGCCGTAATGTGTCATCTATGGGAATGACGAGCGGAGACGGTGACAGTTTTTCTTTTTCGCTGCCGAATAAGCTGAGAAGCTTCCCAGCCGTGCTGTCAACGAAACTACTGAAGACATTGCTCGTACCAGATGTGCTCTGAAAAAAACAGAACCACACGATTCGTACAACTAAGCTCTACTGTTTACCAATAAACATGATATGGTATATTATATAATACAGTAGTGAGTAACATGCTACAAACTAAACAACTGATGATTCCCTACTCCCTAGTTTATATCCCTACTAGTTCTGCGTAGCAGTAGGCCATTACCAGAAATGCTGGCATAAAAAGTATAGTGCTGACGCTATCAAGCATAACTAGAAAGCACTCATTGGTGACTGCATTTTTTTCTCAACTGTCGATGTTTCAATAAATGAGGAACTACGTAAAAAAATTCCGGATCTGGATTGCAACAAGGATCACCACCACAATGTAACTGATTTCTCTTTGGGCTATGCTTCCTTTCACAAGATTTCAACTAAATCTGTTTACAGCTTTTCAGTAATTTAGCATACAAACAAACAAGACACCATCAGTCACTCTTAGTCTTCAGGCAGCATCTCAGAACTTTCCTATTCCTTCACTCACGTATGGACCTGCTTATCTGACACTTTACTGATGTGGACCTAGGAATAACGACTATGAAGTCACATTCAATCACTACACTGTGTCCAGTTAAAAACTAACCCCCTAAATATCATACAATAAAAATGTCAAATCTGAATGAATCTGAATAATGTTTCATATACTTAATCCCCAATAAATTGCTTAAGCGACTGCCAAATTTCATTGAAAAATATTATTTCTTACCAAAGTTATTAAATGTTATATATCGATAACAAAATATCTCCGTTACCAGTATGGCGTTACGCAAGTAAACCCATCTGTTACTTTACATTTGCGCAACTCCAACAAACAACAGCTGATTCTAACAAAGTTTCACACCAACATCTGTTGGCAATCAAAGTACCAAATTTCAGCAAAATCTACCGAAGCAAACAACAGCCACAGCGGCTTTTGTGAGGTCACCCCAAAACACTTCAGTTTCAAGTCTTTGTGATAACGTTAGACACAAAGACTTGAGACTGAAGTGTTTTGGGGTGACCTCACAAAAGCCGCTATAGCCGTTGTTTATTTCAGTAGATTTTACTGAAATTTGGCACTTCGACGTACAATTTTGTTAGAATCAGTTGTTTGTAGGAGTTACGCAAATGTACAGTAACAGAGGGGTTTACTTGTGTAAAGCCATATTTGTAATGGAGATATTTTGTTATCGATATTCAACAATTAATAACTACGCTAAGAAATAATATTTTTCAATGAAACTTGACAGTCGCTTCAGAAATTTATTGGGAATTAAGTGTACGAAACTTTATTCAAATTCATTCAGATTTGACATTGTTATTGCACGATGTCTAGGGGATTAGTTTTTTACCGGACACAGTGTATAGTACGACAATAATGATGATTAGTGAGTGAGTGAGTACGGTTTAACATCCTGCCCAAAACAGTACAGGTCATTTCGAGGATGACCTTTTCAGGCAGAATGCACACAAACACATAATAACGGAACAGTAAGACGACGATGGTGACATGCACATCAAAAAAACAAAAAACAAAATGAGATGAGAGGTCCTACCAACTTTCAGACATCTATGAATACTTACTGTCTGCCGCAGCAACACCTAATGGAACATTGTTCCGAAAAAGGCAGCAGCAGTGGCCGAAATGTCAACAAACAATTTAGAAAGATGGATGCATTTTGAGGAATTTACAAATACGTTAATAACAACAGGTCTACCTTCTGCAAAAATGCGCAAATATGATGCAGCTCTTAATAAGAAACCCATCAGAGAGCTACAGAGCATCACCTGCCACATGGGATCACAGAGTGTTAACTGCCACCCGAAATAGGTTTATACGCCCCGCCTCAAACCCAGGTATCCGATCTACCTCTCAGGGGGACAGAAGGCTCAGTTGACCTTGGTGTACTTGCTATATACAGGAATGGTTTAAGTGTCCACAGACAGTCACTCCTATGAGTAGTAACCAGTTGATAGTGATCCGACCAGGAGTCGAACCCTCGACCTCTTGATTGTAAGTCTGACACCCCACCGTTGCACTAACAAGCCACTATGAGATGATAAATGACCTGTGAGCTGGTGATGCTGCAGATGGAGACATTATCGGCATCTGCATCCTCATCAGTCTGTATACTGGCAGTCTCGGTAACATGATCACTAGGCAGAGTGGGATGACTGCATAGGTCCAGGTATGCCACGTCCTATACGACCAGACCGCAAAGACAATAATTATTTAAATGTCACAGCAAATCTTCTGCTTGTGCCATACGACAAGCTGCTAGAGCTAGGGCCTGCTAGGCACTACCAGCATGCTTGCTTCCAGGAGAAATGCCATCAGCGGAAACAATATGACAGGATGAATGAGTGAGTGAGTGAGTAGGGTTTAACGTCCCGCCTGACACAGTATAAGTCATTACAGAAACAGCCTTTTCAGGCAGAATGCACACAAACACAATAATGGAATGGTACGCTTAAACTACACAGAAACACAAAACACACAAAAAAAGCTAAACCCAAAATTGTAAGAACTCCACTATACACGTGCATATGTAATTAACATAATGGTAGTTCTAATAATCTTCCCTGTTATCCTCCAGACAGTCATAAATCCCATAATGCTGTCTATTGGAGGACAGGGGACATGACCAGGACGACTGAGATAGAATACCAAATAAGATATATTTAGTGAAATTAACACATAATATGAACTGAAATGCAACAGTCAATAATTGAAATGATACAACTCGACAGGTACAGAAAGATGAATCACTACTTTAACGATCATACAATAATTAATGCAAAAAACTACAAAATGTCTAGACTTCTCAGAAATGCAGTATGGTATAAGATCACAGGTAACGTATGATGTATTTGTCGAAGTGCTATCAACAGCAGTTAAAACAATACGACTCAAAAAGTAGTACAGTACAGCACAAATAACAAAACTCAACCTAAAAAATGCATGACATAAACAAGATTAATAATTAAAATTTCTAGAAGTTCTTAAAATGCAGTATGGTCAAAAATCATATCCACATTGCATAACTTTCAGTGAAAGTTGATACAAACAATTGGGCCTGTGAACTGCAAAGTTAGTAAGTAAACAACGCAATTGAGAATAATAACCAACCAGCTCAAGGTCGAAGCAGATTTGTTCAAGTCCCGACACCAGAGTCAGCAGCAGCTGCAAACGCTGCATAAACGCAACACAGATCTTGCTGGTTTTAATATCATTCCACTAAAATATAGCACAAGCTACATTACGATGAAACTTTACAGGTCAAACAACCTTCCTGAAATGCTCCCAATCGAAACATTATGCCCCTTCTTGTACTTTGCATCTGACAGTAATACGCACTCTGTCCATCGACGTGCATACACGTTTCGACTCTCATAGCTTTTCTGTAGCCATTCCTTCTGTCTGGAATAGCCTTCCTTTAAATATAAGCAATTCCACTTCCATACGTTGTTACGTACAAAAGCACCTAGACTGCTTTAGCGCGTGGTAGCCATTGCAATTCTGTCCGTCCGTCAATCTGTCGGTAACATGGGTGGATCAGTCAAAAACAGTGTAGCTATGATCACCAAATCTTCACCGTTGGCTGCCTGGAAGACTTTAGTTTCAAGAACCATAAAGCTTTTCCATAAATTCGAAGGAGGTCACCCCAAACAAAAGCACTAAATGAGAGGGGGGTAGAAAAAAAATTGTGATTTTTAACCAATAAGTCGCTGTATCTCAATAATAGTCCGAGATACGGCCTAGTTTGCTATTAATAACTAATAGGAAGTCGTACACTGGCTCTCGATTGCCACCGAATTCGATGACCTTGAACGCTGAAATAGGGATTTTTATAGATTTTTTTGATGATTTTGAGCTGCGAGACACATTTCAAAAGTGAACTGCGCTGAAATCAATTAAGACAGACATGGAAAAGTGGCATATGAAATTTTCAGCATTAAACGAGGATTTTGATGGTCCAAGTCTTGATTTTCTAGGTTCAAGGAAACCTGCGCATGAGGGCATCAAAGAGCAGTAAAAGTCGTTATTTTACCGTTTTTGTCAGTCTTTCGTGAAAATGGTTGCAGATAGGCATGGGCATGCTGTCTACCACAACAAGCACTGGTGGCGAGCTTTTCAGTCGTATCAACATCGATGACTTTGAAAGACCCTGAACTTCCAAAATAAGGGGTTTTTATTGATTTTTGCGATCTTCAGCTGCAGCGCACACTCTAAGAATGAACCGCGACGAAATGGCTGGTGACAGACTGACAGCTTGCAAACAGGAACTGCTATAGGCTTTCGCGTGTCTTGTGAGCATTAGCTCAAATTTCTTCTTTTCCTTGCCACCTCGTAGCATCTTTCTACAACCTAGCTTTTAGGCGTTCTTAGTCCCCCACCCCACCCCCAGCATCTAGGATTCAGTGGGTTTTCCTGTTGGCATTGTATGCTGTACAAATCTACTCACTTGCTTAGTGAAACTCAACAACTGGTGAAAGCAAAAATATTAAGTATAATGCAGCACAATGGATGCAGATGCCACACGTCAGTTGACGCTAGATAATAACACGAGGCGGATAACAGAGTGATAACACAGCACGATAAAAATAAACATTCTGCAGTGTACCAGGTGACGACTCTCCAGATACTATGAAATTCCCGACAATTCACGGCACTCTTATCATTTTAACTGGTATTGTGTATGAGCATAACCCAACCCTAGTACTAACTTAAATACAGCACGGACATAAATACTAAAAAACATAAATAAGCAACATTCAGCAAAAAACAGCATAAAATGACACAGAGTACTAAGCGAGTGATACAAAAAAGCCTGTCGATGCAATTTTTAGAAGAGTTCTCGGGAACTTTCCCCCAACAAGATTTTTGCCCGACAATTCCGATTTTACTAAAACCTCGACATTTCCCTGACATTTGTAAAATTCCCCCCAACAATTCCAGGTTTTCCAGACAGGCGATCACACTGAGTGTAGCGATACGGCAGCACCTGGTAATCAAGAACCAGTGCATCCTCCATGTAGAAGCTTTTCACCAGCTTCTCGTTGTCGATGTAACAGCGAATGTAACTCTCCAGCAGATGATCGGACAAAGCTTGATATAACCACGCTCGACCTTCAACGACACCAGCTGGTATTGTAAGAATATATGCTAATCACAGTAACACTGTAGGTAAAAAATTAAGAGAAGCAAACAGTCGCAATTTTATGACATACAACTGCAACCTTCCAACGCACAGCTGTAGAGTTCCAACAGAGGATATTATAGTTTACTCAAAATTTCAATTTTTGCCCCAAATTCTCCTCCCCCCCAAAAAAAATGGAGGACTCTTAATGATAAATTTGGTATTTTTGAACCTGAGGTTTTACACCAAAAATTTTTCAACAGACTAAAATTCAGGGGATGTGGCAACTGCCCCCTATACGTCTCCTGGCACAAAGCCACTGCTAATTACAACAGATAAAAACGGTACTCGACTTAAGTCAATAAAGAATGAAATATGCTATGTTTCGAAATTTATGTCATGCAATACATTTTGCTTAGAATAAGAACATTTACTGATTCACTCCCTTCTACTGGTGCTCCATCATTACGCACTGTGTCTCCAAAAAATGACACCTTTTATTTTTGTGAGATCTTTGGCAGACGTCATCAAATTTTACTCATTTTTGCCACTAACATGTAAAAAAAGATTACAGTTAAAATCAGTGGGCCTGCAAATGTGTCCATTGACACTCTTATAGATTTCCGACTCATTTTTGAAGAAAAACAGAAGAGGTATGGCGGCATCCAGATCACAAAAAAATGATGACAGAGATCATATACACCATGTTTCAAAAAAAAAAAAACAGTCAAAATTGTTTTTCTCGTAACTTTGTTAAATTTTCACCAACTTTGATAATTTTTGGCACAAAGATGGCCAAGATGATAGAATTATGTAAAGTGAAATTATTTTCCACCTCAACTAATTTTCGTCAATGCACTACCATTGTTGCATAATGCTAAGTTGTTGTCTCAAGTAAACACTGTAACAAGTTAATTAAGCACAAAATAAACTAAAATGTGAATTATTTAATGGAATTATAAGTTTCTATAACAACTTGCTTGCAAATTAGAATTTATGCCAAAATGTACTCCGAATACAAAGATGCACTGGCTTAGATGCAACGCCAATGGCTGATAGCAGAATCAACGATCGACTGATCAAATGCATTCACTCATCGATTAAATGTGTTTTAAGCTCATCAACGAGCTATTTTGTTGTCCGCTGTTTTCAGCACAAAATATTTAATAGCTCAAAATTATTAAACCACGTCGCACTCTCCGTCGAATTGATGATGCAAAGGTAAGCCATCTGATACAAATAACTGCTGTGTAATGTAACAATTTGAAGCATCTGTGTTTCACATGGTAGTGCACTGACATAAATTAGCTGAGGTAGTAAGTGAGTGTACCGTACATAATAATATCGTCTTGGCCATCTTTGTGCCAAAAATTATCAAAGTTGGCGGAAATTTGACAAAGTTATGCCAACAACCATTTTTACTGTTTCTTGGCAACACTGTGTTTATTAGTCCTTACAACGACAATAAGCATTTAATAACAGTATAGTAAATTCTTTTGAGCATTTGGCACTATTTGCACAACGCCAAAATTCTGGACGAGATTCAACTAACCGCACACAAGTGTCACAAGTGCTGTCGTACATACTTCGGCCAAGATCGGTGACAACTTTGGTGAGCAGTTTGATATCTCGGACAGCTGACTGATGCGTAAACTCCCGCGCCACAATCCAGTAGCCACTCGTAACCTGATGCAACCTGCACAAAAATGTTGCAAATAATCATACCGTTACTGAAATACTGCAGGTCAAAGGCACTATCGCAAAAGTTCCCTACCAGAAAGTTTAAAATAGTGATCTAGGCACAGGTTAAAGCTAGCCCTTATATTTAGGTACAAAAGTTGTGCAATTTCACTAAAAAATGCACTACAGCCATGGACTTGAGCAAGAAAGTTTTACGAATGTGCCCACATCAAAACCTTTACGATGCTGAAATAATGATCAATGCTAGTATTTAATTTACACATGTTCAGCATTTCCATCACAAACTTGCTGCTCTGTGACAAAGGCATACATGCAAACAACAGAGCAAGTCCATCAGTACATACACCGTGGGCCATAAATAACATGCCGCTTTACTTTTTTGTCCATATCTTTGCCAATTATTGACCGATTTTCAAAATTCTTTCACAGGTAGGCCCTACACTCTGCAAACAATTTGCAATAGTGCGATTATTATATATCCCACCACAAGGTAAATGCGTTTCTAACTACCTGGTGAAATATAAATGTAACAATTACTAACGATAATAACAAAAAATTAAGTAAATGAAAGAAATGCTTCGGACCAACATTGCGATGAATGATTCGTGTGACACTAGACTATGTTATACCCACACAGCCCAGTGTCATACAGACCATACACTGCAATGTTGGTCTGAAGTGTTTTTTTTCTTTTTACCAAAATGTTTGTTTGTTACTATCGTTATGTACCCGATATGCATATTTCAGTGATATTTCACAAGGTATTGTATAGATGCATTTATGGTGTGGTGGGATCTACAGTAATCACATTATCGCAAATTGTCTGCAAAGTGCGCAAGTGAAAGAATTTTGAAAATCGGTCAATAGCTGGCAAAGATATGGACAAAAGTAGTGGCACATTTTTTGGCCCACTCTGTACATGTGCCCTGAAATAAAAGTACCTATACTTGCCTTCTATTGAACAGCCGATTTCTTCAGAGTTACTCTGAGTTAAGCCATTCCCCCAAAGTAAAATTTTTAAAATTGTTAAGGTGATACCTCTATCTATATCTGCATTCCCTTCAAGTTAAAAGCAGCAAAGCAAAAAATGGACTGCAGCAAGTTGTACTGGTTGGTTGCGAATGCAAAAACACATGTGTGTCCATTTCCTTGCCCTCTAGCTAAACTGGCCAAAGTGCGCCACAAAATTTGGCAAAAAACTTTCAAAATTAAAAAAAATGCCATGGAAAAAAAGTGATGCACATTCATTACCAGCGAGGAATAGAGAACTTGTTGCCAGTGGTGTTGTGGGTTTAAAAAGTAGTCGGGGCAGGAAGTTGCAATTTTCAGAGAGACGCTACGAATTTCGGACGAAATTAGAACGGACAAATCTTCAACAGTGGGGATTATTCTTGTCCCAAAATTTCACCAAAATCGAGACCGTCTTTTGGTTCCAAACTTTGCAGTTCTGGACGAAAATTTTTCAGTTCAACAAAACGTTCAAACAATTTTTCCGACGTCCCAAAATTAGTGAAGTGGCAGCAATTCCCCCCACCACCCCTAACCATGCCACCACTGTTTGATGTAACTCAGGGGCCTGATTCACAGAATATCTTAAGATAACCATCAGAGAATTTTTAAATCTACTGGCATCTTTAGAGTGATCTAATTCACAAAACACTATAAATACCTTAGTACATATTTTACATGATTTAAGACAAAATCTTGCAACTTTGTGACAATTTTTATGATCAACGGATACAAATTACGCGAGTTCATCTAAGATGTACATTGTAAGACGATTGCATAAGACATCTTAACTGCTGTCTTGCACTGATCTTAAAGCACATCTTAAGACAATCTGATGATAATGTTTGTGAATCGGGCCACAGAAAAACACTTGAGTAGATGAAATAGAACGTACCCATGGAGAAAGACGTGATCAAGGTGCTCAACTAGCTTACAGAACTGCCAGTCACTGTTACGCAGCACAACTGACTGTTCTTCGCTATCACAGTCATGACAGCTTGGCTCCAACAACTGTATCTGCCACCACACCACAACCTTCATCAAAAAGTAAGCTGGGTAGAAAGTTGCAATTTTTCAGTTCAACAAAAAGTTCAAACATTTTTTCCGATGTCCCAAAATTTGCGAAGGCAAAGAGCTTTGCGCTTGACTTTTATGCTAATATGCGCCTGCTATGAGCTAGATCCGCAAGAAAATTGTTTTTAAACAGAAAAGGGAAAAACCCGCACAAAGTAACTTATAAATAATGTAATGATCCGTGGACAGGTTGATAACCCTTGGCCCTAACCTTAACCCTGACCCTAACTCTAACCTTAACTTTAGCGGTCAATTTGCTTGCCATTGGTGGCTGAATTATTGCATATATTGCATCTTTTGTAGTCTTGTGCTCTATTTCGTCATATTTCACATTTTTCCCGTCTTTCGCCGTCTTTAGCCGTGTTTCGCCGTCTTTCCAGTATTTGCACGGAGCCACGGACCGAAGTTTTTATTATCATGATGACAAACAGTTCCTGAAACTATTGGTCCCATCCTTACGTTTTTCACAGCCTTCGAAATACTCTCGATAATACGATCTTTGAGTCTCCTTCGATCGAGCAGGTTGGGCATAATCTCAAAATCTTCCTCCATCAAACACAATCGCCAAGTTACGACATCATTTTGCGTCAAAATGAAAACAAAAACAAAAACAAACAAGTCACGTGCCAACACCTCATGCAAGCGGTATGCCTGAAAACCGCAGGACACCGCCGGACTCCATAGAAAGACCGCAGGACACATAAATAATAACCGCAAAACCAGAGATGTGCACGAGACCTTCTGAGCCGAGACCGATACGAGACCGAGACGAAACGTTGCAGCTTCCGGGAAGCTGGCCGAGATCTTGAAGCTCCCGAGACTCTCGAGTCTCGCGAGTCTCGGGAGCTTCAACGTCTTGCTGAGACGTTTTTCCGTGACGTAGCCTATGGTGAAACACATTGACAATGAAAAAGAAATTATACGGATTAATTAACTCGCACCGTGGTAAGCGTTTTCTATATGTGATATTATGGGTTTTTGCACTTTATTTTGACAATTATCATTGAATAATTAACGGCTTGCAAAATAAAGAATTGCAACTGCATTTCTTGAGTTCGGCATTTGTTTTCAGCTTTGTTTTAAGTTTGCAGTAAGCCTCCACATTGCACCCCACACGTGATAGTCCATTGGGTTTAGCCTATATTCGACGAAATTGGTCTTTTGTGATGAAATCTGGACAACTGGCCCGCAGCCATCTGTGCTCTGCGCGGCGTAGCGCGCTGTGTGTGCCGACGCGTTCGGCGCGCCGTCCTGCTGGAAGATGAATCCGGTGGGCTGCCGGCGATTGCTTTAAAGGAGCGATAATTTAGTGATAATTTATGAACAATATAAATTGATGTTTATCAAAACGTCACTGTGACGTCATCGGCAGTAACGTGTGACCAGTTTTTGAAAATTAAATAGCATTTTAGCATGAACTTTTTTGAATGCTGAAAAATCGGTAGGCGGTCATGTTAAAATGTCTATAACTTCGTCGTTTTTCAACATAATCACATTTGACTTGTCAGTTAAATGTAGAAGGTTTCAGTAAATAAAGGTGTAGAATTTCATATTAAAATCCCAAACGGTTGCTGAGAAAACGGCGAAAAAATTTAGGGGTCCACTTTTTTCTGCCGCACCCTGTAGACATAAGACATTATGTTCATCGCAATTGCAAACAACCGAAATTAGTAAACTGCAGCTGATTATAGTCTAGACGTCGTCTACATATTTGACTGATAGTATTCATTCTGACATCATACACTTTTTCTACATTGCGAGTAAATCATTTTATGACGAAAAAAGACTGACATGACATAATTCTGCTTTATGATAAATAAGTAAATGAAAGAGTTAAAACACTGATAGTGTAAACGAATATTGTAACCATCCGCTGCTTTAGCTTCGTCTTTCGTACTGGGTGATTACAAGATCTCAGCTTCATGGGTACTTTCGGCTCCGAAAGATAGGCGGTTACCCATGCTGGTAATGAGTTCGTGTTAAACGAAGAGTTGCCGACGAAAGTCTTCGTGAAATGACCGTGAATGGACAGAGATATAGTTATTATTGAACAGTGGATTTCGTTTGGACGAAGAGTGCTTCGTTGGTTTTCGTTGCTTCGTTTGGGAAAGCACAGTTTCAGCACCTTGTCAGTCGATGTGCTCTGTCCGAGCGCTCGATCAAACTGATCAGTTGTCATCACTGCGCTTCGCCTTTTATAGGCCTACTCCCGGAGCCGGAGGAAATTGTAACAAACATAATAGTGTCACAAGATGCGGTTTCCCGCGGGTGCAAAAATACTCGAAAATACGTTTGCGGACCCTGCTGGGGGAGCTCACAGTACTCTTTCACATTATCATTTCTGCAGTTACTTTTTTGTTGCGAAAAGCTATGGCAAAGTAAGTTTGTGCTTCTGGAAAAGCTTGGAAAACTCCGAATTATATGGCCGTGCTGTAATAGCAATGATCCAATGGGTGAAGTCTTTGCTAAGACTTTTGTCTACGAAAGACTTAAGTCCTAGACTAAAGTTTTAATTCACATTTGGGCTGGAGTACGAGTTGAAATTAGACTTTAGTTTAAGAAAAAAAAGTCTAGGCCAATGTATGGTTTAAGACCATATCGACGTCACTTGGTCAAATTCGTTCTTTACTTTTGCCTTAGACCATCTTAGCAAAACTTGACCTCACCCATTGTGTGCGTTTGAAAAAAAAACGTGAATGACATAATGCAGTTTTGCGCAACGATGAATTAAATACCTGTCAGTGCCGATCAATTTGCTTTCTTTGCGTAGACTTTCGTACCAGAATTGAATTGAAACATTGAATTCGTTATGTACCCCAAATATCATTAATCACAAAATGCTGGCCTGAATGTAGGCCTATGGGGTTTTCAAATGTATATGTAAACACAAAATAAAATGAAATAGGCCTATAAGCCAGTGCACTGGGGGTACGTGCCCCCATCTAGTAGCCTACTCAGCATAGGCGGATTTCGGGGGCCAAAGGGGCCATGCGCCCCAAGATGCCAAATGTCGCCCTTTTTGCTTTGCATATGCAGTGCATTATAAATTTGTGCTGTAAAAGTAATAACATTTATACTCAATATATGCATTTTACAAAGGAGTTTTCATGCCACAAAAGCGTTTGTTTTGGGGGCTGCGCTCGACCTTGCCCCCGACCCTTAACTTCAACTCCTGGATATGCTACTCAGTTACTCAAAAATAGTGTCGACAATGCACAAAAGCACTATGTTCACAAAAAATCTTAAAATTTGAGGGAGGGGCACACCCCTTCCCCAGATCCCTTAGCTGGATTTTAGGACGTCCTACTTTTCAGGATAGGAAGGGAAGAGTGAAAGAAAATCGAAGGGAGGGGAGAAGTAGGCTTAAATGGAAATAAAAGGGAGGAGAGGGACGAAAGGGGGAAGGAAAAGGGAGGGGAGGGGAGATACCACAGAATGGACGAATATCACACTGGCGTAGTCCAATTTGAACGCCTTATCTGCCACCATTAGCAGCTGTCAAAACGGCATTCTGGCGGAAACAGAAAATCAGTCGAATTAGGCCCAGATGCACAGTAGGCCTACAAAAAATCGAATGTCTCACTTTTCCGCCAATCGTTTAAAAGTCTGTCAGACATATTGCACATAAAATGACAATGCTAACGATAGCACTATTCTGTCTATTCAATAGCTGCAGCACAAAGTGAAGTCTGAAATCTGAAGTCAACACTAAGCATGTACGCACAAGTACAAGCTCTCACATTATTGAACCAAATGAAAATGTCATCGAGCTGCGCCGACAAACATTCTTGCGCGAAAATGTGCTGTTTGCTCTCTCCGACGTTTTTAGCAGACCGTACTTAAGTATAACGGTCGAGCTTATGGTACGGTTGTCGTCCGACTGTCGTCTGTCTGTCCGTCTATCGTCGTCAGTAACGGATGTACTGTGGTTAAGCGTTATGTCGTAAGGGAAAACTTTTATACGAATAATTGGGTTCGCCATGTGTCTTAAACCGAGGCATGCAAAATTTCAGCGATCTAGTTCAAGCAGAACATTTTAAAAGTCGGAGTTGAACAGAAAGAGTAGAACAAAATGTACGTAGCCTATTTCGACAGAAAACTCACCGTATCTCTGAAACGGTGACAGGGCTTGGTTGCGAAATCGTATAGGCCTACGCCTCTTCAGATGAAATGAAATCGTCGATCTTGGATGACCCTGAAGGTCGGCACGCGCTATTGTGGCTAAACGGTAAGAGAGGATACAGCCGAGATTGCGATTGGTCAGTAATAGAAAACCGCATACGCCCTTTCAGATGAAATGAAAATCAACGACCTTGAAGGTCAGTACTGAAACAGGAACTGTATAGGCTGTAGCGCTTTTCCCCTAGCAACAGCTAAGCTTTCTTGTATCTGTTAAGACTACTAGGCTTAACTGTTGCTGGTGTCGGCGTGTTTCGGCCTCCAGCCGTGCTTGACGCTGAGCATCAGTTTGCGCGCCTGGAAGCGACTCATTGCGAAGTCCGGTTCGGTCAACATCTGCTCGTCTAGCTGCTCCAGCAGCGCGCCGTCCACGCCCTGGCGCTGGAACGTGTCCACGAACGAGTCCAGCTGGATCTCGCGGAGCAGCTCCGTCACGTCCTGCACGGAGAAGTGACAGAACGCCGCCGCTGACCTCGGGGGATCAGTTGATTCCGTCGTGTGAACATCTCCTCCTACCGCCTTCGGGTATTGGGAGTTGTCAGGATGTTTGGAATTTGAGGGATCCGCTGACGCGGCGCCGCCAGATTTTTTCACGGGGTCCCCAACGACCGCCTGGGCTCCCCCTAACACGTCCGAGTACCCAGAACGATCGGACAGAGGAACTGATTGCTTGGGAAAGTTGTAGACCGAATCGGCTGGATCACAGGTACGCGGACGAAGTATCGGCGTTACAGTGTCGTAAGCCACTCCATCCGGTTCCGTCATGGGGTTTCCAACGAGCGCGTCGGAAGTTTGGGGTCCTCCTAACACATCCGAGTATTGGGAACGATCGGCGAAAGAAGTCGCAGGCGGATTGGGAAGGTTGCAGACCGGATCGGCTGGTTTACAAGTATTCGGAAAACGAGGTGTTGGATTCACCATTTTATGATCCGCCGATACAACCGGCACAGCTGTGGGCAGGTGACTCGGCAACGTGTAGCCGCGATTCTCGTACATCGACCGCTGAATGCCTTGAAATTGTGGATCGCAAAAAGCGAGCAGCTCCTCCGCCGAGTTCCTACGTGTCCTGCACGAAGCCACAAACACGTTTATTTCAAATTATTTGTCGTAACGACGTGACAGTGACGGACAATGAAGATGATGAGCCTCTTATGATGATAATAGTGCCTATTACACAGAAGACAAAAAAGTCAGTCATAATAATATCGTTGAGTTGAGACACGTCGCAGGTGTGTGAACAGAATTGACGACACGACTCAAACCGAATATGAAACGTTGAGTTTAATGGACGAGCACAACACATCTTAACGGTTACAGAATTGGAAACTGGGTCACGACAGTTAAGTCGCGTCGGCAGTTCACACCTACGACGCCGACGCGATGCAACAGTTGAGTCAAGTTCACTTCTGCGTCGTAGGTGTGAATTGGATATAATGAGCTTTTTCAATAAATGTGCTATAGGCCTACTAGCTTATCAACAGAATTCTGTTTTGGGTTTATCATGCTATAAGACTCTTTTAGGCTAAACTAAGCCTGTATATATGTACTGTGATTGACAGCTGCTTCTGCGTTATTAATTTTTTTTTGAATAACTTCGTGAAACATTCAAGTTGCCGATTTTGATAATTTGTAGCATTCAACGTCACGAAGAAACTAGACGTAAATGACTGTAGTTTCGCCCATTTTATTTTAATACTGTTGCTACACTATTTGGTAAAATACTTATATAAGTCGTAATTTGGCTGCTTGTTCAATAAGCTGTTGAATCTGAGCGTTGGCTCAGAACTTCAGATAGCATCCGAGAAATTAAAATCGTTCAAATTTCACGGAGTTATTAAAAACAACTCTGCAGACACAGTTTTTGGATGCAACGGATAGGCCTATACTTACAAATGGGACTGGACAACAGACGTCACAACGTCACCAGCGCCGGCATCACACGCTCTTTCCAGCTGGTAAACAGGCTCGTCGGGCGGTGGAAGGGGCGGCGGTTTGCGCCGACTTGGCGCTCGAATTGCAACCGATTGATCACCACCCGTATTGCCACGATCTCGTGGTGGAATCAGCGGCTTATCGGACCCAGTATCGAGAAAAACTGGAGGCGAACTTCGTGTTGTAGGCTGGTCCGTCGGCGAAGACTCAGAACCGGGTGATGGTGGCAGCGGTGACGGTGGAAAACGTTTTCTGGTCGAGCCGCCGTCGTTGACTTTCTGGTCTTGCTCTGGCTGTCTCTGACGATTCTAAAAACCAACAGCGTTGACTCCGTAGCTTTAGTCACACAGATGACAAACGAAAGAGAAAAAAACGTTAAAACGCGTTCTTTGTTTTTAAAATTAAAAAAAAAACATGTTTTTGAAGGACGAATAAAAAACTTTATTCTTTCGGTTGACATATTCACTAAATTCATTGTTTTCGTATTTTTTATATTCGTCAATTTTCGCATTATACACAACTTACATGAGTACAATGGAACAAGATCTAAATGATCAAAGTCTGCCACTATTCTGCCAGTAGGGCCTTGCATTTTAATTTTTGTTCATTAATATTGCAAAATGTCGTGATTTTACATCAGAAGTCCAAAGTTTATATCTCACTGCAGTGTCGACCTTGGCGGGTGTTTTGTTGACAGGTTGCGCGTAAGTGTATTCGCCGTCCGAAGGTCTATGACGTGTGATAGAATCTAGTTGTTCGACCTTGCTATAGCACGGGTGGTCCTTCGATCCAAGAACAGTGACTCGCTCGTATACACGGATTGAGTTGGACGACAAAGACCGGTTCACTCTCAGTCGAACGATTTCTGCAACAACAAAAAAACAGTCACGTAAAGAGCGATGCAACTGAACTAAACTGACATTGATACGGTTTAGTTTTTGAGCAACAGACTAATAGGCAAGCAGTAATGCATTACAATAGGCGCCGTCTAACGACGTCAGTGGCTCACGTGACTACGCTCACGTACGCGTCAACCGATGACCAATAGGCTCGCCTTGCTTGCCCACTGATCAATTCGTGAAAAACTAAACCGTGTTAGTTCACTAAGGTTTAAGTTTAGTTCAGTTCACAAGTGCACCAGCCAAAATGGCATCTAGATCTTTTTAGCAGTTTAAGCAGGAAACACGAATCTGTCAGAAAAAAAAACATACAGACGACAGACCATGCTACGAAAAAATGTGAGAATAGATAAATTTCGCTAATGCTACAAAAGTAGAATCGATTCCGCCTAATAATGCCCACGCAGTGAAAAAGTGGACTCAATGTGAGGCGCTAAAATGCAAGTACGAAAAATGCAAAAATGAAAAAAGTATGTAGGAATTTGCATTTTCCGTACTTGCACTTTTGCACCTCTGCAAATTCATACTTGCATTTTCATTTGCATTTTTCATCCACCGGTGCTTACATTTTTCGTACTTGCATTTTCAGTCGCAGGCCTCTTCACTGCGACAGTGGCGTCGTGTGTTAAAAACATATGCAAAACAGTAAGTTGCATTTTTCAACAGACACTGTTCACACTTCTTACACAGCTTTAAATCTCCGACAAAAAAAAATTGAGTGCTCAAAATTACAATTTTGCTGGCCAAAATCAGATTTTTGTTAGGCCAAAATGGTCGAGAGGTTTGCGACAAGAAAAAAAAACTTTTCTCCGATAATTTTTTGACAGCACAAAATTTAGGAAAAAAGGAAATGCTTCCTCCATTTGCCCCCTTCTTCTCAAGGCAACGACGCCACTTTGCGGTGCAGAAAGCAGACATACCGTTGCACAGTTTGAGCGTATGCCTGGGCGGAGCCGAGCGGAGAGCCAGTCCGTACAATTCATCGAGGTCTGCGGAATCGTTAAGACCCACCGCGATATTGAACGTGTAGTGGAAGTAAGTCGGTAGCGTTACGTGTTCACCCACCTCCTTGTCTACATGCCACAACAAAAAATTAATGCTAATGCTCACTAGACGCGCGAAAGCCTATAGCAGTTTCTGTTCGCAAACTGTCAGTCTATCTCTAGCCAATTCGTCGAAGTTTATTCTTGGATTGTGCGCTGCAGCCAAAAATTGTAAAATCAATAAAAAAATCCTTATTTCGAAAGCTTAGGGTCTTTCAAAGTCAACGATGTTGATATGACTGAAAAGCTCGTCACTAGTGCTTGTTGTGATAGGCAACATGTCCATGCCTATCTGCAACCGTCTTCACGAAAGACTGGCCAGCAACTTAATAAGTTATAATAAATTCATAAATTACAAACTTTTATTATTCTTTTTATTGACGTTTCAGCAACCGCTGCTGCCGTCTATTTAAAGACTGGCCAACAACGATAAAATAGCGACTTTTACGGGGGTACCGCTTCTTGATGCCCTCGTGCGAAAGTTTTCTTAAACCTAGAAAATCGAGACTTGGATCGTTGAAATCTACGTTCAATGCTAAAAATTCCATATGCAGCTTATTTATGCCTATCTCAATTTGTTTCGACGCAATTCGTTCTTGAAATGTGTCTCGCAGCCCGAAATCGCCCAAAAAATCCATAAAAACCCTTATTTTAGCGTTCAAGGTCATCCGATGTCATTGAATTCGGTGGCAATCGAGAGCCAGTTACGACTTCCTATTAGTGATTAATAGTAACCTAAGCCCTATTTCGCACCGTTATTGAGATACAGTGACTTATTGCCCAAAAATCGCAAATTTTCCCTACCCCCTCTCATTTAACGCCCTCGTTCGGTATGACCTCTTTCGGATTTATGGACAAGATTTACGGCTGAAACTAGATTTTTCCAGGCAGCCGATGGTTAAGATTTGGTGATCCTAGCTTGCACCGTTTTTGACAGATCCACCCATGTGCCGGACGGACGGACAGACAGACGGACAGACGGACAGAATTGCTATGGCTAAGACACGCTGAAAGCATAGCTGCTTTCTCGCGTATAACACCAATATGCATAGATTTCAACATGGTCTATGGTGTATTATGCACGTATTTGCAGATCGTGTTAAAACATATGAAAGCAGAGGAAACATTTGCCCTCTCCCTTGATTTTGTTCTTGTCAGAAAATTTTCTAACTTTCCTTCTTGGAAAATAATTTGTCCAAAAAATACGAAACTTGAAGCTAAATACTCCCATATTCGAGAAATGTAGAAAAAAATTAAAATTTTACCGCCCACAATCTTTTCCGTCGGAAATCTGCTGCTGTCTGTCGAAATTAATATGTCTGAAATTTGCAGTGTAAGCTTACGTCAAAAAAATTGCAAATCACCACCCGCTTATTTTTTTATCCTACGACACCGTTGCTGTCCATGCTAAAAGCGTTTTTGCACTACACGCAGTAGGCAGTTGGAACAAGACCACTCGTGTAGCACAGAATTTCACAAACTGCAGTTGGCGTACTTTTGAAATTGAGGCACATTGCGCGCAGATACGCTTCGTCGTAGCTGTCGATGAGAAACAGTTTTCTGAAGACGATGACTTCCCCCGACACGGCATCAGTGCACGCGGACCACGCCTCGTCTCCGTTGTCAAGAAATACCGCCGCCGGGTGACCCCATCGCTTGCGCTGCTGTAGAGCTTCGCTTGCCGCCACGCAGATGGGCATCGGCACACCTAACCATATCAACTTTTTTAACTTTCATTAGGCCTAACTATTATTATTTTCAGGTGATGTGGGTAAATAGTCAAAGCTTCAGTGAACGTTTGTAAGCGTTCACGTCGAGTTTCTTCACGTACTGTGAACTTCGCGATGTTGCATGATAAAAAATATCCAAATCGGCTAATGTTTCACGAACTTATTGTAATAAATAAAAAATAAAAATACTAAATATTTAAATAAATATTTAAATAAATAAATAAATAAATATATATATATATATATATATACACTGTGTCTCAAAAAAAAGCATGTGACTACATTTTTTGCAATAACTGGAACCATGAATGTCCGATTATAATAATTTTTGGCACACTTATTAATGAGACTATATGTCATCG
>Ga0209367_1001378_pt1 | contig 29637 bp, 16 predicted proteins | sample WorMetLIZISLAND2_FD_187412 | JGI IMG/M metagenome (GOLD analysis project Ga0209367, IMG submission 187412) | Marine gutless worms symbiont microbial communities from Max Planck institute for Marine Microbiology, Germany - Olavius geniculatus... ...
GTCCCCATCCCCACACGTTTTGTCCCCACTTCCATCGTTATTTTGATGAAAATGATTGCCACTAATAACCCGCACATTTTACTACTTTTGCTTACAAATACACTGCACATTAATAATGTTTATAAACTCTACAGTTGACAAGTCAAGCTCAGAATAACTGTTAATCATCATAGTAGCCTAAATGACTAGCGTTAGTTCACTTCACTAAATATCACATGTAGACTCTACTCTAGCTGCAGAAATTGTAATCCGGTGTATGTAACACAAGTATACGTCTTTAATCAAAATCTGTCTATGGACGATGTTGTAGAACTTTTGTCCTCATTACTGTGCATATACCGCAAATCCTGTTTCTGTTCCTGCTGTATTAACCTAACTCCTGTCCCCATTACCACGGTATTACCCAGTGACGTATTTAGGATTTGGCAAAGAGGGGGGGGCATGGCAAACGCGCAGAGCACGAGCCTATAACGGGAGTCTGGGGGGAGGGAGCCCCCAGCATGGTCCAGGGGCAGAGCCCCTGGTCGAAATATTATAGGCCTATATGGCTTGCAGCTGGTTTTCAAAAGCATTCGGAGACGCCGGCGTCATATCAGATGCAATCTCACGTAGCGATTTTAATCGCATATTGTATCAGTATGAAAAAAATTTTAAAAAGACCATCAAACATTGTTGAATTTTGTAATTCTTGCTGGAAAATGGCAAAAAAACACACCTTCTCATATAAAGTCACCTGTAAAAAATTTTCATGGTCGGGCCAAAGGGGGGGCATCGCACAGTGGCCCTCCTCCCCTTAAATACGCCACTGGTATTACCGCTGTCCTCATCCCCGTGTCACTCTTTACCGTTGAATGTCTGTGTCCAGACTGATACATAGCAGCGTGCAGTGTGTACTTTGGTTTAGAGAGTGTACTGATGCAATCTAGACTCTTAGAAGCAATGATGTGTTGTCTGCAGCTAGTTTATCTGTTTTTTTTTGGCAGCACACATTTTAGTTGATTGTTAGTTACATGGGAATAGTTTTTAGTATTTCATCAATTCAGTCTGTTAGTTGCATCACTTTATATGCTTTATATATCTATACATCTGAACGTTTAAGACTTATATTGCTGTACTCTTTGTGTATATCAGCCAGTAAAAATGCAAGTTTTGGTGCTTATTATATGTTTATTACATGTTCATTTATATATATTTTTTGTTATTTCATCCATATTGAGGACCACAGAAATGCTTAATTGTTTTTGGTATACATCTTGTTTGTTTTGTTATGTGCTTTGTTTACAGTGTCTTGTTGCTTCGCGTTTAGTCAAGGGTATTGACTGTCGACTGTAGAAATCGGGATGATAATTGAATTTATAATTTGTTGTTTGCATCTGCTGATTATGCAATCTGCTGTTAGCTGAATACTGTTGCACTGGCATATATCGTGTATGGCATTAGTAGATATTTTGATTGTCCATCGTGCTTTGCAGTTTCAGTCAGGTTGTGTGTGCAATGGCTGCTGTTGAATTTTTGCATTTAGATTATATGGAAACCTTTTTTCCAAAAAATTGATGCCTCAGTATGGTTGTATTTTTAAAGTTATGTGTACATGCAGACAATGCTTAAATTGTGGAAAAAATAATTTGGAGAACTCTAATCAGATGCCAAAGCCTCCAAAGGTCTGGACAATGTGTGTTTCCTTCCTAGCCGACTGAGGGATCTGGGGAAGTATCATAAGCTCTTTCAGTGGCGTCTGGAGCAGAGCTGAAGCCAAAATAGAATGTGCATACTACTAGCCATAAAATCTGGCTTTTTGTGACAATTTTGTATGAATCTGATGACAAAAGTTCAGATGAAGCAGAGTTGCCTCTCCATGTCTCCCAAAATTGGGAGAACATCATTGTCCCTTGGAAGAAAAACGTTCCCCCTCAATTTAAGCGCTGCTGGCAAAAATTATATGGTTCCGACATGATGCTGTGTAGAATAGGTTTAATTAACTGAAATGATTAGGCTGCAGGTGTTGGATGTCCATCTGCATGTCATTGTAAGAGTTTACATTTATCTATTTAATTTCAATGAATGGAGTATACTGTGGCACACAGTCATCACAGCTGGACAACAAAGCATAGAGACTAATAGTTGCCCAGCATTAAGAATACACAGACATAAAGATGGGCAGACAAGGCAGCTTACATATGGAAAATTAACGTCCCAGATAAATTTCCCAGTGGGCCTATGAAAACGTTTTGGCAAAAGTTTGTAGTTGAATTGTTAAATATTTCATATTTTTGAACATTTCTTTCCCAAAATATGTCAAGTTTTTTTTTATTCAAGGGGAATATGGACGCATAGCCACTGCATATAACTGAAAGGGGAAGGGCGGTGGAGGTCATGGCCGGATTACTCCACTCTTTCATCTTGAATCCGCCTGAGCGCCACTGATCGCACGTGTTGAGGACACTCAGCAGACATTTCATTGGAGATGATTGGATATATTTATATCAACCACTATCATAATTAGTAAAGAGAGCATTTCAACAAAACTTGAAAGTGGTCTAAGAATTTGAATTCAGAAGAACTTCGCACTTAGTTCAGGTCAACTCAGCCTCCTACTCTCTATGGGATGGGAAATATGGCTACAGGCTAATGGCTCAGTGTGGCTGATTGGGGCGGTGGTATGTCTGCTTGCTGCAAACCGAGAATCCAATTGTTCTTTGACGTGAGCAATACATGGCCGCATAGTGCGCTGCGTGCGCTGTATCATCAGCTTATGCCAATCAGCTGCCACTTGTGAAATTGAAAAAGCGCTTCTGGTCTTGAGTTTGTCTAATGTAAGAAGCGCAATAGCAAGTACTGGATTTTACATTTACCGGGTATTTTTACCGGTAGTTGAGAACTTTAGTTTTTGAGAACTTGGGTAGTGGGTACCGTACTGTTAGGTTTAGCTTTTCGAATTCGCGTGATATCCTGTGCTTTATAAAACGCCGTTGCCACGTATGATCAGTGCGCATGCCCAAGACGAACTTCCGGTTATCTGACAACACTGATGATTCGTATTAGTGATTGTGTGAAAGTGTCGTTTATGAAAATGTGTACGATTATTGGATAATTGGTATCACCACTGTTTTTAAACTGTTTGAAATACGTTAATGTTACACACTGATCTTATTCGTATAGACGATGGATCGTGTTCAGCATCCTGGCTATCAGGGCACTAACAGTGAACGGACGCCTGTGCCATCTTATAATGGACAAAATACATACAACGTTCGACCCACAACAAACGCTACTGTACCTCAGCGATATCCGTTTGATGGTATGTTTTTATTTTTGTGAAGGTTCCTGTCTATTGGTTGTCGTAAATTTACTGGCTGATAGTTTGTAATATTCCAGTCGTTAATTACGTCATATAAATTAGTGTAGGTGTTTGTGTGTGTGTAAACACTAGAGCTGTCTAATTAACAAGAAATTAATTGTGATTATCCATTAGCATTTTTTAAAAATTAAAGCAGTGTCAATAAGTGACATGATCAGTGATTTACATTCCTTGTACATCCAAACCTGTATATTCCAGTGTGGTGCAAATGGACAGTAACAGGAACTTTCGTTCCCACGTACTTTTGCTCCCGGGAGCGACTCCCTGGAACATTCGTTCCCAGAAGCGAAAGTGACTTGGAACTTTTGTTCCATGGAACTTTCGTTCCATGGAACGAAACTTTTGTACCCTAAAACTTTTGCTCCCCTTATTTTTTGGTTATTTACTTATGATGTCATTATAGTGATAAAAATAATTGATGTCATGTGTATTTTATACCTATGTGTGTGCTGCTATTTGCGTAATAAATGATGTACTGAGATTGATTGACTGTTCGAGTTATCATTATTAGGCTACAACGCGCGCCAACCACTAGACATACGGACTTCTTTACATATTTTCCTCCAGGTTATAGGCCTGTTGTAATGTACGCGGGAGCAGGAATCGAAGCTGCTTGAGTCAAAGCCTACCGACACGCGGTGCCGGTTGATAAAAGGGATAAGTACGTCACTAAATTCAAACGAGGTGTTAAGCTTACCGGTAAGCCTTGAGCCTTAATTTTGACTTACAGTGTACGTTGGACTTCGCTTCACATTATAAGTGCATTTTTGATCTACAGTAGGCCTACATTGTCATTAGTTAAATCAGAAAACGGGGGGATAAAACGATAATGTACTGCACTGAAGTCGTATACTGAATGTTGCTGCCTACGTTCGTAATACAACGTTCGGTTGTGCATAAAATTTAGGCCTGCATTAGTAAAAAGTAATTCTTGTTTGTGGGCGAAAGTTCCAGGGAGCGAAAGTTTCATGATACTTTAGCTCTGGGGAGCGAAAGTTTCAAGGAACGAAAGTTCCACCCATGGAACTTTTGCTCCCTGGAGCGAAAGTATGTGGGAACGAAAGTTCCGTAATTCCAAATGGACTAGCTTGCCGTAAGTTGGCAAAGAGATATAGCAGAGGCAGTGTCTGCAGAAATTGTGGTTGCGTCATATTCAGAGTTTTCAGTGTTTAGCAGCCAGATGGCCTTTTGTCATTTGAACTTTGAAGTCACTTATCTGCTGCTTGTCAAAACTGTGAGTAGTGCACCATTACAGTTTTGATCATGTATTTTATGTTGTGTGCGTATGCTTAATATGAAAGACTGAAAGTATGGCTATTGATGTACTTTAAATTTTTTTACAGTCTAATGCACAAGCACACACATAATGCAGTATGGCTTCAGAGTGACAATTTGCTGCCAGTACTACTTGAGCTACATTGTTATAATATCCTTTTCTGTGCTGTATCTACGCAGTTTGTTGTGACCATATTTTGTTGTTTATGTACAGGATATGCAAACCGTCCAGTAGTGTCGCCTGCTAGTAGTGGTTTGCCAGTCTTTTCTGCTCCTGGTTTTCAGCCGGTCTCCACTGTAACTAAACCTGAAGTGCAGGCAGTGCAAGAAAGCAGGTTTGGCGTGGCCAGTCCTGCATGGCAGCCTCAGGTGAATGGGATGCCAGCCAGTAGTATTCACGGAGCACAGCTGGGTGCTAGTGTAGCTCCTCTGCCGACTAATACTAGTCCGTTTCAGCAGCAGTTCAGTCGTCCTCCGGCAGCGATGTCTACTGATGCTGGGTTGCTGAATGCCTTTTCCGCACCACCAATGGCACTTGGTCCACCGGCTGCCATTCGTGCCTCACCAGCACAGGTTTCGTATTTGTTTAAATTGGTTGGTGCTGTAAAACTTCTGTATCGGTGTATGCATAGCCAAATCATATTGGCTTCAATTTATTCAGTTGTTGCTTTGCATAGAACAAGAGTCATCCCATGTCGTCTTAGTTGGGTTTATTTTTTTTTTACTTGTTAGCTGTACCAGTGTACCTTTTTGTTCATTGCAGTGTCTAAGAAATGTTGTGTTTGTAGCCAGGGGCTGTTGTTATGGCTGGTTCTGCTCGGCCGTCACATCCCGGACCAGGAATCAGTCCTGTTGGGCCACCTGTGCCTCCACACATTGGAATGCCGTATCGGCCCACTGATGTAACACCTCCGCCGGTGATGAGAATTCAGTCACCACAGCCTCCCACTGCTGCGTCATCAGCTGCTTCTGCCTTGCCTGTGATGCTGGCAGGTTTGTTCTCAGGCTAGCTTAACACAGGCAGACAGTGGTGAATTATTTATATTGTGGTTGAAGGCAAATCCTTGAATACTTTTTGCTACTACAAGGGTCGTTTCATAAATAAATTACAAAATGTCGCCATTCCATTAGTTCTTGAATAGAAAAAATCTGAAATATACATTTTGTGGGGAATTTCATTCCAAATGTATGTGAAAATTTTTTTGATGACGCCATTATTGTGACATCATTTCTTAATAGAACACAGTGTATTTGTGTATTATTTTCCCCACCAGCAATCTATCACAACTCGCAAGTGAAACGGCTTAAGAAAGACGAATAAACTTAATGAGTTAATGTCACTTTTTTAAATGCTAAACATTAATGCTTTAGTTTTCCACATGTCATTCAAGTTAGTTCAAATATTTGTCCCATCTGTCAACAAGTTTCCGAGTGTCCGTTGCAAAGAACGATGCTGACTGCTGCCCAGGCCACTGACGAATGACTGATTGCACCTCAGTGTCTGATGCAGATTTCTGCCCATCTAGCATTTTCTTTCATCAGACGTGTACTGTTGGCTTCGTAAAACACTTGTCGCTCTATACTGGATGCATGTCAGAGTCAGTCTGATTAGCATTGAGTCTTTTTACCGACAAAAAAGCAATAACTGCATGCTGTTCATTATGGGCCGATTTCAGTGGCAACATCGCCTTGTTTAATGTTTATAAATGACATCACAGTGACGTCATTCTAATAAAATTCTTAGCTGACACTCAGAATTAAATTCCTTACAAAACGTGTATTTTGATTTCTTCTATTATATGAACTTGTAAGCTTGTTTATGGAACGACTCTCATACTTTTGGTTTTTGCACTTTAACTAGATTGCAGTGGTGTCATGGGTCAATTGCAGAGGTCAGTTGCCACTCCCTAAATTTTAGCTTTTTGGAAAATTTTGTTTTTTGTCCGATAATTTTCTTTCCAAAAATACCCAAGAATTTGGAGCTGAAAAAGCACCAGTTTAGGAGATTTATGAGCAAAATTGTACTTTTGAACACCCATAATCTGCTGTGTAAGAAAGCAATCTGTCAGGAAATTGCAACTTTGACCCTTCCCCTCCGTACTTTCTTAACCCAGAGTGCCACTGACTTTTAGTTTGGAATATCTCACAAGGGAAACCTTACCGTAATTGCAATATGTGATTGCAAGAGTGACAGGTTGTGCTGTAGAATAATGAATGTATGCCAATTAATTGTTATTTTAGCCGGGAGGCCGCACGAGTTGCCTGTGCCGTTCGATGGTCAGGGACAGTATTCACGTCAGGTTCACACTGCGCCGCTCGTGTCTGATAGTTTTGGAGGTGCACTAACACCTTGTGGCTCCGGTAAATTTGTTGTTTAATATGTTTGCGGGACAATTTTTACGCGCGAATGCAGCTACTCGCTGCTTTCAGCGCATCTTAGCCGTCGCAGTTCTGTTCGTTCGTCTGTCTGTCCGTCTGTCACACAGATGGATCAGTCAAAAACAATGCAAGCTAGGATCACCAAGTCTTCACCTTCGGCTGCCTGAAAGACTCTAGTTTCAGGAACCGTAAAGCTTTTCCAGAAATTCGAAGCGGGTCACCCCAAACGAGGGTGCTAAATGAGAGGTGGTGGGGAAAATTTGTGATTTTTAGCCAATAAATCGACAACAACGGTGCGAGATAGGGCCTAGGTTACTATTAATCACTGATAGGAAGTCATACACTGGCTCTTGAATTCAATGACCTTAGATGTCTTTGAATGCTAAAATAGGGGTTTTTATGAATTTTTTGGCAATTTCGGGCTGCAAGACACATTTCAAGAGCAAATTGGGCCGAAAGCAATTGAGATAGACATAGACAAGCTGCATATGAAATTTTCCGAATTGAATGTAGATTTCGACGGTCCAAGTCTCGATTTTCTAGGTTCAAGGAAACCTGCGCACGAATGCATCAAAGAGCGGTGCTTGCGTAATAGTCACGACAAAATGGCTGGAGATAGACTGACAATTTGCAAACAGGAACTGCTATAGGCTTTCGCGCGTCTCATGAGCATTAGCTCAAATTTCTTGTTTAGTTTGGTAGAAATTGTAAAATTTGCATGCAGCTCGAATCTAGCCTGCTCATGTTGAAAAAAAAACTAATGCAATTTCTGTTGATTGATGTTTTTTATGTGATTCATCAAAAGATGTCTGCTTGGTTTGGTTGTTGAATGTTGATCTTATGCAAAGTTTGATTAGAGTTGAAAATTTGATGGCTGACTTGATCAATTTGGTTTGTTGATTCTCTCGATATTGTCTAGCACAGTTCCATTTCAACGTATATGTTTGTTTATTTGGCATCTATTTCTAACTGCCCATTTTATGAACATGTTTGCTGGGATTAGTATTTTGCAGCAGGGAGCTGTAGACAGAGAACTATGTTTAATAATGCTGTCTGTTTGATGCAGTGGTAACTTGCAGATACGGAAGCTGTCAGTATTCAGTGCAAATGCAAGTGTTTGTTGTGTGATTGTTTGACAGAAACGACATCGCAGAAGTCGTCACGGGTGCCTTCTCCTGTAGCTACACAGAAGTATGATGATATGGAAGGACAGTTTGCACCAAACCCACCTCCTGGTAAGTTATTTTACTATAACATTGTCATAGCCAGACTGCAGCGTGAATAGATATTTCACAAGTCTTTTTCATCTACAGGGTGTGCCAGAAAAATGATCCAACTTGTTTTTTTGTCGGAACTTCGTCAAATCTCCACAAAATTTGATAGTTTTTGGCACACAGATAGCCAAGATGATAGAAATATGTGAGGTACACTCAATGTCCACCTCTCACCTCGTCCAATTTATGTCAACGCACTATCGTGTAAAACACAGATGCTCCAAGTTGTCACATTACACGATAAATATCTGTATCAGATTGTTCATCTTTTCATTTTCAACTTGCTACTGAAGGCACCAGGTGATTTAATAATTTTATGTTATTAAATATTCTACGTTAAAAATAACAGATAACAAAATAGCTGACTAATGAGCTCCAAACACATTTAATCCATGAATGAGTGTTGTGCAGTTTCATCAGTTGATCGTTAATGCCGCTATCAGCTGTGGCATCACCTCTAAACCATTGTGTACACCTTGATCATACATTTGGATAATTTTGAAGCAAGTTTTTACGCGAACTTATAATTCTGCTAAATAAATCACATTTCAGTTTATTGTGTGCTTAATTAAGTTGTTAGAACTTTTACGGTGACAACAACTAAGCATTATGCAACAATTTGGAGCACCTGCATTTTGCACTGTAGTGCATTGACATAAATTGGGTGAGATGGACAGTGAGTGTACTTCACATATTTCTATTGTCTTGGTTATTTGTGTGCCAAAAAATGATCAAATTTGGTGGAGATTTGACGAAGTTCTGACGAAAACAAGTTGGGTCATTTTTTGGCATACCCTGTATACTCCTTTGGAGTAATTTCAACGTTTATTCCTCTCAGTATTGTTAAAGGTAATGGGCACTGGTAATTACTCATAATTCTGGGAAATATTGATAAAATTGAATGAGTTGGCTGGATGGTATACTTAGCTGATATTTAGTTGATGAAAGTCTTACACAGTGTACCGTCTTTCGGTGCTTTGGTGCTGTTTGTGGGCAACTCAATTGGTATTCCGCCCGTACAAGTACGATGTGCCACAGAGGCTCCCAAAAGTAAATAGCGGACATCAGACTAAGCTAAAGTAACTAGAAAAATAGGCTGACTATTAAAGAATGGAGTGTGTGATACTATGCTATCGTAAGTTATCTCATTTACACGTCAACTGAACATGTGATTGACTATGTTTAGTCATGGTGCCATATTTTAGGTATGAATATATAATTACTTGTGTACTTTGATAATGTACTACCTGTGTATGATGCATTTAATTCTATGAGGTTCTAGCTAAGTAGCTGTGTGTATGTATGGATGTGCAGGTGTTGCCAGTATATCATCACCTCCACCTTTGTATGCTCCGCCCCCAGTACCAGTGGCTACAAGCTCAGCTCCATTGAGACCTCCAGTGGTAGGTGCAGTTTATTTTGAATACGCTGTTCCAGTTTGCCTGCAACTTGCTACCAGTAGCCGTGCGATGCTTATTGTTGTCGCCTTTCTGCTTTTGTGGCCATCTGAATCATTCAGAGTCTGTGGCATAAACCTACCTTAGCATGTGGTATAAGAATAATAATTACTAATGGTAAGTGGTAACAGCATAGTGTAACATGGCAAAATTATTACGAGAGTGCAAATAGGCAGACGTGAATTTTTCTACTAAAGCTGTATTATGGTAAAAATTGTGCAAGATGTTAGCTACTAGAGAACAGTTAGATAGATAACTATTTGTGTGTGAAAACTTATCGAGCAGCAGGAAGAATAGCAGGCAGTTTGCAGTATTTTATGAAAGTTTACTTGATGCCTGAAAAAATGCGGCATTGAGATAAACGATCAGATGTTTTACTATGTATAGTAAAATATGATACGTGAGTTGAAATATTGTATCTGAAACATCTTCTAGAATTTTTTGTATGTTTGATGTTTTGTTTTGCTGATTTGTAGCCGCCGCCCACTGATTTTCCAGTATCGAGCGTTACAAGTCCGTCTGCACCTGTTCAAGGCCAGACACCACCGCCAGCAGGTTTCACCAAGGCTGCCTTGCCCAGTGTTCGACCAATGTATCCTCCAAGTTCATCAACTCCACAGCCTCCTGCTCCCATTCCTACATATCCCGTTAGTAGTTCTTATGAACCCCCTCCTTCGAGCGCTGCGCCTGTTCCGACGTATCCAGTTAGCAGTGGTTATAGGTCTCCTGTCTCTACAAACATTACTCCATCTCCTGTACAGCCGAGCAGTATTCCAGCTCCAGCTGGAGTGGCCACCAAGAGTCAGCAATATCCCACTTCGTTGTCTTCGAAGCCCGCATCGGTCATCCCGCCAGCAGGCAGCGTCCACAATGCAACAGTAGCCAGCAACTATGCGGGATCATTGTCTGATGGATTCAACTCCATGCGTCTGCAGGTTTGCATCGTCATAATCATAATACTTACAGCGATTTTTAAGTCGGAATAAATACTAAGCATTATTTTCAGAGCAAGCACCTAACATCAGGTCACAGACTTGCTGTGTGTGATTGTCTGCAGCATCGATTGTGTCCAGTATGCCGTGATGCTCATTTTGTTTATTTTTATTTACACCGTGGCCCATAAAAAAACGTGCCACTTTACTTTTGTCCATATGTTCACCAATTATTGACCGATTTTCGAAATTCTTTCACTGGCGCACTCTGTAGACAGTTTGCAATAATGTGATTATTATATCTCCTACCACATGGTAAATGTGTTTACACAACTTTGTGAAATATCAATGTAAGCAAAAACTAGCGATAATAACAAAAATTTAGGTAAATGAAAAAACACTTCAGACCAACAATGTGATGAATGATCTGTATGACACTAGACAGCGTTAGATCCACACAGTTTAGTGTCATACAGACCATTCACTGAAATGTTGGTCTGAAGTTTTTTTTCAATTTTACCAAAATGTTTGTTGTTATTGTTATGTATGCATATTTCATTGGTATTTTACAAGGTAGTGTAGAGACACATTTACCATGTGGTGGGATATGTAATAGTTATTGCAAATTGTTTGCAGAGTGTGCCAATGAAAGAATTTTGAAAATCGGTTGATAATTGGCGAAGATATGGGCAAAAGTAAAGTGGCACTTTTTTTGGCCCACCCTGTATTTCTGTCAAGTATGTAGTGTATAGTGTATTGAATTTTTGATTGTGGCGTGTTATTGTGCTTTATTGTACTGTATTTTGTAATGGTGTATATTTTAATATAATGTAATCTAACATTTTTCTCACACGTTGAACCAATCAAACTGACTCATTTACTTGGTTACTATTTCTTTTTGTTTGATGCTTTTGGTTACTGTCACAGATTTTATTCACTTTGGCAATGTTCAGTAATCGTGGTTAACATAAGCTAAATGTACTACATGCTTGATATTTTTACTGAAGTAGTTCAATACTGCCAAATAATATTACGCATATGTTGTCGAACTGTTTGCAGGACTTAAGTCGTCCATTGAACTTACTTCAAGAGCGTAACATCCTCACTGTTGGCAGTTCAGAAATTCTTTATCCAAATCTGCCTCATGACTACAAGAAGATTAATTGCAACCCAGAGTCAGTACAATTGATTTTTAACGTTATTTTTAGTCATTTTTCATCACTGTTGATTGAACCATCATTACCGCTTCTGATTTTTGACTGGCGAATTTAATGGGAACACATATAATACAGTGCTTAGTTAAATGTTCTGAAACAACCTTTAAAATTAACTATTACTGGTTCTGTATGTTGCTAATAGGATCTTACTATATGTTTGCGCTGCCTGCAGCATGAGGCGTGTTTGAGAAGTGCTGCATGTTTTAGTGTTTTGCTACGGCACGAGTGCGTTCTGCGACATGATACTTTGCTGTATTGAATTGCTACATATGGTGGTCCGTTTGGCTGTTCTGTTTTGCTGATTTGACGCCTTGTTTCATCCGTCGTTGACACTTGCCATGTTACGATGTCTTGCTTTGTGCTGACACGACGTGCTGGCCGGCATGTTGGACGTGCGCGTCTCTAGGCCAGGCTGCCGTGGCTGTGTGTAGGCGTGTTTGCAATTGTACGCATTCGACCGTAACGGCGTGCCTTGCTGACCAGCGTGCACAAGACATCTGTGCAACGATGGATCGTGGAAGCCAACCGACAACGTCATCAGCGAACAGTCAACGGATTTACAATCTGATGTTTGAACAGTTTGCTCAAGTACTGACATTACCGGACCTGTCGCAGTTTCGTTTCGTTTTTAGCGGACACTATGAACTTGCAGTATTCATACTTGACCGCCAAGCGCACTAGAGATTTCTTCGAAATGATAGTGCACTATATAAATGTTCCCTTATTATTATTATTATTATTATTATTATTACTGCAATGCAAAGTTGTTTTTTATTCATGATTCTGTGTGCGTGTATTGTTATTTTGTTAATTGATTACTTATCATTAGTGATAACATTGATGTATTTTACTTACTTTGCTTGAGGATATTACTGCAGGAGCCAAATAGATTCGAAGCTACTATTCATCCGGAAAAGACAGGAGAAGTCAAGTTGTGTAACATACATTTGTATGATTTGTTTTTCAGCATAGTCTGTTTGAGTCATTCAGTTGATCTATTATCCTGTGGCAAGACATTGTGTTTTGCTGACAGGATCATGTGCTGTACATTGAATACTATACCTTCAACACAGTCGTTGCTGAATAAATGTCGACTGCCGCTAGGTTTACTTCTGCATCCGTTCAGAGACCTCTCGGTAAGTGCACAACATGTGCATGCTATGTTACAGACAAAATCAGACTCCAAATACCCATGGAGATACATTGGTATTAGAAGGGTTGTTTTTATCATTGAGAAATGCTAAGAGTTTGTGTTACTGAGTGAGGTTTCGTTGTATTTTTACGCGCAACAGCAGCTACTGCTGTATCGCGTCTTAGCCATCGTAATTCTGTTCGTCTGTCACACTGGTGGATCAGTCAAAAACGGTGCAAGCTAGAATCACCAAATCTTCACCATCGGCTGCCGGGAAGACTCTAGTTTCAGGAACCGTAAAGCTTTTCCATAAATTCGAAGGGGGTCACCCCGAACGAAGGTGCTAAATGAGAGGGGATAGGGAAAATTGCGATTTTCAGCCGATATGACGTTGGCAGAGCGAGACAGGTCACACCCTCTGGTGAGTACGAGTAAAACATCAGATAATTAGCCACCATTTGTCTGGCACCCTGTGCAACTGATTTTGTGTTACTGGGCTTTCAAGCATTCACCGCTGTTGCACGTTTCCCTTTGCATTAGCTGGGCTTTTTTTGTCGTAATTCTTTTCCTGAGTTAACAACCTTTTGCCTTGGTGATTTGAATATCTATACATGTATATTTGCAATAGAATGGTCTCTGCTTTGTCCAGGCAGTTGCACTATCATCTAGTAAATCTGGCTAAGTTAGTTATTCAGTTACTTGTAACTGCTAGTATTTGCCAATGTTTGACTTAGATATTTACTATGGTGGTGGCTTAGTGTAGTGGTTAACATGTTGGTCTTGATCAGCAGAGTTAATCAACACCGCATCAGGCCTGTCATGAGATGGGTAAACCCATATAATGAGCCACCCAGGTCAACTCAGCCTGGCTATTCCTCCTTGGTATAGTTATGTGCAGTGATTAGAAAGCTGGGATGTGAACAGGCACAGTGCACACCATGCAGTGTAATCTGGTGTCTGCTGAGGGATGAGGAAATAGATCAGTGTTGCTATGTGAGCCTTATTGGCTCAGGAAGGGCTTTGCTTCACATGCTGAGTGCATTAAGTTGTCGCATTGCGGTGTATTGGTTCATGTATAGTGGACTAGCCCTGCATCCATAATCTTGCAGTGTAAACTGGTGTCTGGCTGAGGGCTAAGGAAATAGGTCAGTGTTGCCGTGTGAGCGTTATGGTCTAAGAAGGACATTACTTTATCTACTTAGTGCATAAAGTTGTAACATTGTGTGTGTGTGTCTGTCAACAGCAGCTGCCAGTGATTCAGTCGAGTGTGATCGTTCGATGTCGAAGCTGTAGGACTTACATCAACCCGTTTGTCACGTTCATCGACGTGCGTCGCTGGAAGTGCAACTTGTGCTTTCGTGCAAACGAATGTTAGTGACTGACGTTATTGTATTCTTTACTGTGGTTCATCACTTGCGGTAGGCAAAAATTAAAGTCTGCATTTGATAGTTGCTAGGTGGTGAGATCTAAGTTCTTGTTGTGTTTTTGTTAAAGGATAAAGTCACTGCTAGTGAATTGTAGTGTAGAGATAAAACTGTCGAATAAGCAGAAGTAGCATCTTAGCAGATGACAGCAGTAGTCAGCATTGTTGTCGTGTGATAATGTAGTTTAATGTGAGCAGTATAGGTCTACTCTGAAGGAGCCCACAAAAGTGACAGATCTATCTGGTGTCTGTTGCAGTGCCAGACGAATTCAGTTTTGACCCGGTGAGCAAGACTTACGGTGAGCCACAGCGCAGACCGGAGATCAGATCATCTACCATAGAATTTATTGCTCCGTCAGAGTACATGGTTAGTTTGGCATTTTTCTGGTATTATGCAGTATTGCGTGATACATGTGTAAGTGTAAAACTGTAAGTGTACCAGGGAAGGTGTTGCCATAAGACCACGGAAGTAATGCTGTGAATGTGGGCTTTTGTGGGGGGGCACTTTACATTGTCAGAAACAAAGCTATGTGATCTATGTCACATTATGCAGAGTGATTAAGATATGTTTGCTAGGTTATCAGTCAAAGCTAGTTTGGAGCAAATGAGTCTAAGAGTTTAGACACTGACAGAAAGTCAACAGTAAACAGTTTGGCAGTATCTTAAACTGCAAGACTATTGCAAGCCTTTGCCATAGTGGTTTGGAAAGTGAAGTTGTCAATGAGTAATATTTACGTAATGATATTGACACTAATAGCTATGTTGATAGTAGCATTACCAATAGTAGTGCCAGTTTGCTAGATGTCTGATTAACACTATGGAGCTGAAGCTGTTGTAGGTGACTAGGATAAAAATGAGCAAACAGAGATTCTGAAAGATTGTGACAGTCATGATACTCATGTATTTCATGTTGCTGTTTTGTAGTTGAGACCTCCACAGCCTGCAGTTTATTTATTTCTACTCGACGTCTCATTCAACGCCATTGAAACAGGTTTCTGTATGTTTTCTGTCATTGCTGTTCAGTGTGTTCTGATTTTTGAAACAGCATAGACGTCACAGCTTGACATTGTGACAGCTTAATCTCTTGTCTTTGTCTGAATCTGATCAGTCTGTAAAACCTTTCGATTTTGTTCATTGACTGTTTGAAGGCTTAACACTGAAAAATTCTGTTTATCTGACATCAGCCTGGTTAACTTATTACTTGCTATGGACATGTTAGAGGTTAAATCTTTTATTTGTCTATTGAGATATGATGAAAAATAAGTTGTAACTTTGTGGCTTTTGTACAGTAGTATTGTTATCATTATGAGTTGATTCTTGCAACAGTTACTTATGAGCTGCAGTTAACTTGTGAAGTTGTTGTGGTGTATAAGTGTATATGTTATGTACATGCTGTCATTGATCTGCAGGTTATCTCGATATGTTCTGTCGGATTCTACTGAATGAGTTGGATCGCCTGCCGGGTGATAGTCGCACACAGATCGGCTTTATCGCTTTCGACTCCGTGCTCTATTTCTATGGTCTTGATCCATCATTTCCACAGCCGAAGATGTTCATCATTTCGGACTTGGATGGTAACTGTTATTCTAATGATGTGTTGTTGTGTTGTCAGTTTTATCGGAAGAATGATGTGGGTTTGCGTAGTATACCTCTGTTTGCCCGAGTATGCTGGTAACACTTCTAACGGTGAGGAAAAACCTGTAAACTCATTGAATTGTGTGAAGCGACTGATGTATTACTTAGTGTAGTTTAATTGCTCTTACACCATTTATTACTTGCCATTTTTCTAGAGTTATTCCAGGATAGTCCAGGTACTACATTAGTGAACTTTTCGAGGGCTTAGACCAATTTTTTTATCAATTAGACCTGTTTTTGTTGTTAAGCCATTAGTGTCAAAATACTGAGTGTTTTTTGTTTACTATAATACAGTGGTATGTTCAAATGGATTGGATGTCTACTTACAAAGACTCGGATGTGTGTAAACAAATTTTGCAGTTGTTTCATGTTATTGTTATTTTGTATGAGTAAAATTTTTACTTTTGGACAGCTTAACTTTGGCAGCACACTCACTAATAAGATTGCAGTGTGAAACAAAAGTTTTTTTTATTTGGTGCTGGAAAATTTGTATCATTTGTGCATTAAACATTTATATGTTTAATCTCTTGATGTTGTTTGTTGGTTACCATATTCATACAGATAGTCTATGGATTTGTTGTGCTGTTGTAACAACAGAGGTGTTTGTTCCGTGTCCTGATGGCCTGCTAGTCAATCTTCACGAGGCCAAGGAGATGGTCATTGATTTTCTCAACAAATTACCGGTCTGGTTTGAGAAGAACATGCAGACTGGAAGTGCTCTTGGTCCTGCCCTACAAGCTGCCTACAAACTACTGGTTGGTGGTCTCAGCAGGATAAATATTGTTTCTCTAAAACTGTAGTCAGCATTGTAGTGGTGTTTAGAACCCAGATGATTATCGACACAGCAACTTAGAGCAATACATTAGTTAATGATGAAACTTTAGTCATAAATACCAAACTACAAAATAACACTCACCATTATGAGCGAGATATATTCGCACACTGTTAAAGATAGGTAAGTGGGATTTGGATTAAACAATGCAAGCAGTGTACTTTTTCATGGTAACATGATACTTAGGATTATTGGTGGTCTTATTTACAGCATTGCAGTGAATGCTGAAGGTTCACAGTTGTTCTTCTGTTCTGTAGGAGTTTACTCATTTGGTGATGGATAGCTGAATTACCAAAATTGTGCGCTAAACATCGAGAAACAGACCTGAAATACGGAACAATAAAAAAATATTAGAATTGCATGGGATTTCACGGACATTTCCAGTTACATGGAAATCTTCCAATTACACAGATCGTGTCTGATCAGTGTAATCGAGATTAGGTTGGGCCTTAATGATATGATATGATATGAGCTGTGTGGTTGTTTGACAGAGTCCTACTGGTGGACGCATTACAGTCATCCAGACTCAGCTGCCAACTGTTGGAACGGGTGCGCTTAAAAGTCGGGAGGAACCTGACGAACGGCTTGGCAAGGTTTGTATGGGTCATATCTGTTTTATGATGCAGGATACTTTTGTAGTCTGGTATGTTTCAGTTAATTATAGTTACAGACTCCAGTTTTTTGAATTTGTCATCGTGCTGTGATTGCACAGCATTGTCAGATTCTCGGCTATCAGATGAAAGGATGAGTTCATATGCAACAGACCGTGCATCTGTGCAAAAATCTTTGACTTCTTCTAGTTGTGTTTAGTGTTAGTATTAGCCATGTGTGATTGGATTCTGGTTAACATACTGGCTGTGATTAATTATATGTGACATTGATATTGATGTTTTTGGTAGAAAATCCATCACTTGTCACCGGTGACTGACTTCTATAAGAAGCTTTCTCTGGACTGCTCGGCTCAGCAGATTGCTGTGGACATGTTCATGCTCAATGCACAGTATGCCGACATCGCCACCATCGGTTAGTCAGTGCTTTGAAATTAATTATCTCTTTCTTTGTTTCTTCAAATGTTGTTAGTTTTCCTGTTGTGTAAGTTTGCGACATGGGTTTATTCCGAAATTATCTCTTTGACTTTACATGTCTTAGTTTTTCAATTAAACAGGTAGGCTATGTGGGTTGTTTTCACTGTTCTTTTTCGAACCTAGACTTAATGTCTTTCAGTTGGGCATGGCAGCTAAACTCTGCCATCAGAGCTCAGGGTCATTATCATAACATTGTCGTTGGTTTAAGTTACTGGGTCTAAATGCTTAGCTCAAAAGTGTTCACAAGCAAGTACAAGCTTACTCCTAGGCACCTCGTCCGTGGTCCCCCATCAAGGCACCAGCTTGATGGGCTCATCTTGACAACAGTGTCAAGGTGGAAACCTAGTTATAGTGGCACCGAACATATGTTAGCATCCAGTGCTTTGACGCTCTGGGTTAGTTGACTAGAAGGGCATGTAGAGAAAATTTGGACAGCACTTTCACTTTCACTGGTCTGACGTGGAGTAACACTGGAAATATTTTCCAGTTAAATACAGTTGAACGTAGTGGATTTGTGGTATTACTAATAGCAGGTAACATGTTCTGATTGTGAAACTGTGCTGTGTCAGCTGGCATATCGAAGTATTCTGGCGGAACAGTGTATTATTTCCCCGGCTTCCACACTATCACAAATCCAGCCGAGACAGAGCACTTTGAGTCAGCATTGCAACGATATCTCACTCGCAAGATAGGCTTTGAGGCTGTTATGCGTATACGGTGTACCAAAGGTCGGCTGTTTGTTGCTTACTTTTTTGCATTTTTTGTACTATTGTTAGCAGCAGTGTTTTACAAATCAGTAATAATTCAGTACATCAGGTGCTCTTGTGCAAAAAAACTTTTTCTGTAAGCAAGCGAACAGAAAAGTCTGTAGTCGTTGTTGTGACTGTTGGCTCAAGTTAGTTTTAATGAATCATGTCTTTTGCAGAATTATGGAAAACACACATTTATACTTGGAATTTTGCTGTGTTGTGTTGGAATGATCATTGTTTCACTGATAACATTAAATGTAACTGTTTTGTCCAAAATGTTCAAAAATCTCATGATTTGGTGTGCCCCAGGAACTCCTAGCATACTTCCGGGTTAACTCGTTCTTCAGCTGTTTGTTTGATTCTTTGGATTGAGTTACAGTCCGTTACCAGTCTGCTCTGAGTGTCTAGGAAATGACGGGAATTTTTACATGTCAGCTGATTGCATGAATTGAATTAAGTTGATATGTTTTGCCAGGTCTTAGCATTCACACGTTCCACGGCAACTTCTTTGTGCGATCGACCGACCTTCTGTCGCTGCCAAATATCAGTCCAGATGCGGGTTTTGGCGTTCAGGTCTCCATCGAGGATACGCTGGATGTGAACTATGTCAGTTTCCAGGCAGCACTTCTCTACACCAGCAGCAAAGGTATTCAGATAACTGTTTGCCGCAGTGAGATGCACATTTGTTGTTGTAAACGCGGACTAGGAGGAATATGATATGTCACTGTATGTGTACAAGTTTGTTTACTTACTGATCTCACAACAGAGGCACTTGGCTCTAATGAAGGGGGGTCATTTCAGCCACTTGTTCAAGTAGTCAAGATAATTCATTTGCATATTATTATTAAGTTAATGATGATAGCAATAATAGGCTATATTTCTATAGTTCTGTTAGATTGTGACTTTGGAGGCGCTGGTTGCAGGTCATGTCAGTTCAGTTATTTGAATCATTGAGATAACTAAGATGTCTTCAGCCGAGATTTAAAAGTTGCCAGTTGCTAGTGAGTTCCTTTCAGTGACTGTTTCATCAGAGAATTCTAGGTCGCTGGAACGGAACAGCGGAAAGTACGCTTGGCTAAGGTTATAATGACCAATGGTTTAGACAGTCAAGCAGTTATTGCCAAGCGGAAAGTCCAGGCATTTTCACTTAGGTTGATGCGGCAACTCAGATAAACTGCTTGTGAGTTACATCGTAATATGCCATGTGACAGTAATGCACTGTGAATGAGACATGTTTGTTTTTACAGCTGAGAGACGTATTCGTGTGCACACTCTGTGCCTGCCTGTAACCTCGACGTTAGCAGAAGTATTCCTCAATGCTAACCAGTATGCCATTGTTGGACTGCTGTCCAAGATGGGTACGATTGGAATTGTTTTATTTTCGTTAAATCTGTATGAAACATAGAAGATTATGACATTTCTACTGCTTGTTTGCATTAAAATGCTGATTGTGCCGAAAACTGGATTAAACATTGGTGACAGTGGTTATGGCAAATGCAGTTGTTTCTGTAATAGCTAAAAACGGTACTAATAATGGCTGTTGTGAAAGCAGCCCAATTTCTGATGAATTAGCTGCCTTTTTTGAGTCAGTCTTTTTGTCTGTAGTATTACTGAGAAAGTTATGAATGGATTTTGCAAAGGTTTTAGAGGGGTGTGGCCAAAGAACAATGACTTCGGTTTTAGTGGTGATCTGGATCCTGAATTTTTTAAAGGATGCGTATTGTGTAATAGTCGGTGGTACATCTTATATCGAGGGTACAATGGTAAAACATCCTATCTGTCGTTGATGACATTTCCAGAAAATTGGAAAAAAATTTGTACATTCACATTTTTGAGCAAAGTTTTGTTAACAATGCACAGATCGTTGGCTTGCTATATTTCATTTTCTAGTGAAGTAATTATTTATGCAGCATTTTGATGAACTTTGTAATTAATGATTAGGATGCTTTGACATTGCCAACTGTAGATCGATGTTTTGCTACTTTGTCTGGATATATGGTGGGAAATGAAAAGCCCCTACAGAGTTTTGTGCTGTTCGAGCACTTCTGCTTCTTAATGCGACAGTTGTTTGCTGCTGCCATGTGTTACAGCTGTTGACAAATCGTTGTCATCGTCGTTGACCGATGCGCGTGAGGCATTAATCAATGCCGTTGTTGACATGCTGACTGCTTACCGCTCTGTTCAAGGCATCAGCCAGTCTACCAGTCAGCTGCCGTGTCCATACCAGCTGCGCCATGTGGCCCTCTACGTGCTCGCTATGCTTAAATCGGTCAGCCCCTTGCCTCGTTGCATTAGAACTTTAGCACACAGCAGCTGCAGCAAACTAAACATATATTTAAAAACTGCATTTTGTGGTACTTCTTTGATACAAGGATTTAACTATTTTTGCTCACTAGAAGCTGCTGCATTGAGTCATGCATTTCATTAGTCGCTTTGTGACAGCAGCTGGTGACTTAGATGATTGCATAATGAGAGGCAGGGTAATCTGGATGAATATTTATATATAATAATTTGTATGTTTGCTTTTCTTGGCATTCTTAGGGATTTATCTGTATTTTCCCCTGTGCCGAATCACACATTTCATTAGCCACTTTGTGACAGTTTTTTACGCGCGAAAGCAGCTATGCTTTCAGCGCGTCGTAGCTATCGCAATTCTGTCCGTCCGTCTGTCTGTCTGTCACACGGGTGGATCAGGCAAAAACGGTCCAAGCTAGGATCTCCAAATCTTCACCATCGGCTGCCTGGAAGACTCTAGTTTTAGGAACCGTAAAGCTTTTTCGTAAACTCAAAGGGGGTCACCCCGAACGAAGTCGCTAAATGAGAGGGGGGTGGTCAAAATTTGCGATTTTCGGCCAATAACTCGCTGTATCTCAGTAACGGTGCGAGATAAGGCTTGGGTTACTATTAAACACTAATATGAAGTCGTACACTGGCTTTCGATCGCCGCCGAATCCAATGACCTTGGATGACCTTGAACGCCAAAATAGGGAGTTTTACTGATTTTTTTCGCGATATCGGGTTGCGCAAGTCTATATCATTCACAAGGAGGCGCCACTGTCGCCAACGCCACACACGCCTATGGCTGAAGTGTACTATGGTCCCGATGGGCTGAGTCCAAATGATATGCAATTTTCAAAACTATAACTACTGAACTGGAAATGCTATAGGCTTTTGCGCGTCTTGTGAGCTTTGCTCAAATTTCTTGTTTTACTCAGATGATTGCAGTACTGGTAGGTTTGGTGCATTGTAGATTGGAATGATGTTGTGTACAGAATGCATTTCGTGTTGGTACAAACACAAAACTGGATAACCGGATCTTTGCGATGGAACAGTGCAAGATGCTGCCAGTGCACTATCTGATCCAGTGCATTTATCCTGACCTCTATCCAGTCCATGCACTTAGCGATAAGGTCAGAGAAGATGCGGATGTTGAAATTGTAAACCGTTGATGTAATTTATAAGCCACAAATTCTTTATTTGCAATGTATGCATTTCCACATTATATGCTCTACGATTTATGTAAGACCGCCAGTGCAATTGGCTGCTTTTTTAACCAATTTGTCATGCTAATGTAGTAACGACCAGATCCCCACATCTCTGTGTAAAGTCATTGGATTGCTGGATCTTTCTTTTTATCACTTGCATTTTGAAGCTAACAGAATTGAACTACCAAAGATGTTTGGCAAAAATGCACACAGGAAAATGAATGTTATGGAATAGGGCAGGTGTTTCACGTAAAAAGTTTCTAGTTTATCAATTTGCAACTTTTTTATTGTGCACCGTTTCCCATTCGTTAAGGTTTTTGCCAACTGCTGCATACAGTGTAATTTGAAATCAATACAAGTTTGGCATTTTGTGTGTGAAGAAAATGTTTTAAAATCATTCAGATGGTTAAGAAGGCAACCACCTGCGTGCATAGGATGCAATATGCCAAGAAGACAAAGTGATTCCAAACCCTCCATGTCTGCCGCTATCATCAGCGCATGTAGATCGTCATGGGGCATACCTGATGGACACTGGGAGTCATATGTATCTGTGGATTGGTGCTGCCATCTCGGACCAGTTCTGTCAACAAGTACTCGACTGCCCATCTTACCAGAGCATGCCGGACACCATGGTATTGGTTGCTGTCATTTTGCTTGCGTTCCATGTGTGTTCTGTGGATAATCTGTTGTGGCAAGATATTGTGAAATGCAAGTTGGACAGTTTTTGTGTTGATACTGATGCATTAGCACTAGCATTACTGTTGTTTTCATGTGAAGTGAGTGAGTAGATCTTAACGTTTCACTTGAAACATTATGATCATTTTGGGAATGAATTTCCACAAATGCCCCAGATTTACCAAAATCTTAATGAATAATATGACTGCATTCTGTGTCCAGTTTATGTTGTTGCGTCATAACTTGAGCTGTGAAATACTTGTGTTTAGTGAATGATAGCTTTGTGGTATTTCAACATCTGTTAGAAAATTGAGCCAACGATGGGTTGATCTGCTCCTCTTTTGTTGCTTTTGTACTTTTTAAGGGTCTTGTCCATCCCTTTCTTTGTCTGTCCCATATGGCCTGTAACTCAAAAACAAAAAGGGATAGAGAAACCAGAATTGGTGTGAACATTCCATAGGGCAGGTATAAAGAGTATGCTCGAAAGATCAAAGGTCAGGTCGATGGCCACACACAAAGTTACCACTGGGCAGTCAGTTTTCTAGTCATATGTTATTTTGTGATGTTCAGGTACATGGTGGGCCAAAAAATGTTCCACTTTGCTGTTGTCCATTTTTTTGCCAATTATTGGCCGATTTTCAAAGTTCTTTCACTGGCACACTGTGCAGACAATTTGCGATAATGTGATTATTATAGATACCACCACACCTTAAATGCATCTCTAAACTACCTTGTGAAATATCAATAAAATATGCATACATAATGATAATAACAAACAAACATTTTGGTAAAATTGAAGAAAAACACTTCAGACCAACATTGCAGTGAATGGTCTGTATGACACTAGACTGTTGTTATAACGCAGTATAGTGTCATACGAATCATTCATCGCAATGTTGGCCTGAACCGTTTTTTTCATTTACCTCAATTTTTTTTGTTATTATCGTTAGTTTTTGATTACATTTATATTTCACAAAGTAGTGTAGAAATGCATTTACTGTGTGGTGGGATATATAATAATTACATTATTGCAAATTGTCTGTAGAGTGTGCCATTGAAAGAATTTTGAAAATTGGTCAATAATTGGCTGAGATATGGACAGAAGTAAAGTGGTATGTTCTTTATGGCCCACGGTGTATTAAATAATTCTGAGCTGATTGTGTATGAACAGTACAAGCTGCCAGACATTGAGAATGACACACTGGACAGGCTCTACGACTTCATTGCCTATTTGAATGATCAACGTCCATTCCCTGCAGCACTGATCATTATGAAGTTAGTTCCAAGTTCACTCGTTTTGGCTGTTACTGACGTTACCGTTTTATTGTGCGTGGTGAATTGGTTTAAGGTTAGAATACGTGATGTCATCTGCCAAGTTAGTAAATTAAGTGCCATCAAAAGAACGTACAGTTTTGAGTTCAGCTGTAGTGAAATTGGCTGTAATTCATTTGTTTTTTTTTGCAGAATCAACAGCAATATTTAACTGAAAACAAAAGTCAGAATTTGGCTTTGTGTCTTAGTGGTTAGGGCAGCCATCCTGCGATCAAAAGGCTGGGAGTTGGTTGGTTAGTTGTTGGGTAATGATTGGGGCAAGTTTTTCACATGTGCTCACAAAGCAGCAGTATAATTTGGTACTACTCAAAGGGTGGGTGTTGATGCTCTGTGGCTGGAAAGGTAAAACTGTGGGCTTGGTGGAAAGTAATGGCAGCCTGCCACCTGGTTTGACTATGTTACCTGCAGTCTTACTGCCTAGAAACCTTGATAAGCTCTGGCCTTCTGCTCTTAAGCCTGAGTATTGACAGTAGTGCCTTTTTCTTTTTTTATAGTGAAATATCGGTGCATGCTGGTTATTCGCAGTGGCTGGTTAGCCGTCGTAGAAGATCTGCTGTCGTGCATTCGTAGATGTTAAGTTTTGTCACAGTAGTTTTTCAAGCAAAACTTTTTCATATGTCACAATACAGGGTGGGCCAAAATAATCGGACCTGTTTGAGCGTTGATAACTCAGCGTTGGTTAGTGGTAGAAAGACATGTGATACGTCATAAGTTTCAGAATGCTGTAAAGAATAAAAGGCAATTTTGCATAGTGAAGCATTTAAATACTTTTTGCCTAATTTGCATAAATCTTCATTACTTCTGAAATTAGGCATTTGCCTGCACTCCCATGTGCCCACGTTCATTAAACTCAAAAACTCACTGCCAAAAAGTCCAAATGTAAATTCTGTAAATTATTCAGTGTGGAGGCATTGCAACAGATAGCATGGTCACAGAATTTCAGTAATTGACCAGCTAAAACGTGCGCTAATCGAATGCTGGGCTCAGCTGATCCTGAACACATTGACTGCAGCGATCGATCAGCTGCCTAAAATGACTGATGACGGTCGTGCAAAAAGCTGGGCAACTGCCTATGTCGAATTTCATCTAAACTCAACGTATATGTTAATGATTGTTGATGTTTTACTGTATGCTGAATGAAAATCAACTTAAATTCATGTATTACTGCCAATTTAGCATAATTTTAGGGGTGGGGCATTTTTGTGTAAATCAGGCAAAGAATATTTAAATGCTGAGACATGCAAGTTGTACACTTCTTTTGCACACAACTTCGAAATTTTTGGCATATTACACTCCTTTCCGTCAATAAACATCGCTAAGTTATAAAAGCTCAAATATCCATGTTAAATCCATGTGTTACAGTCAAATTTGGTAGAATTTCGGGGGTGACGAATATTTATGCAAATTATGCAAAGAATATTCAAATGCTTCACTATGCAAATATGTCGTTTATTCTTTACCGCATTCTTTGACATATAACACACCTTTTTATGGGTAATCATCGCTGAGTTATCAACGCTCAAACAGGTCCGGTTTTTTTGGCCCACCCTCTATGTGACTGTTGCCTTTAAACAGAAGGCTGCTTTGGTTTCGTAGTTTACTGTTTGTATATCATTCTGGTAGTTGTTAGAACGCACAATTTTGGTTACAGAAATGTGGTTGCGAACTCCAATCTGAAGCATATGTAGCATTAGTTGTGAAAGTGTTCATGGCGCTATTGGTGCAGACCTTACTTAGCTAGTGGCATGCTTTCATTTATTTTGTGGTGTTTACAGACGTTTTTCTGAGATTATGTTATGTTTGTCTGTGATTACCGTGAGTTACGTTGTTGCTTTTTTGGCAGGGAGCACAGCAGACTGCGAGGCTTGTTCCTGCAGCATTTGGTGGAAGACCGATCTGAGTCATCATTGTCCTACAGTGAATTCCTTATCCACGTCCAGAAAGAAATGAAGAGTTAATACTAATGCTACAATATTGATGCAGAACATTACGGATGAATTGTACATAGCTCATATAGCTGGTTGGCATGCTGTTGATGTGCCAGGCAGCGTCGTCAGTCACAGCATTACGGCCGTTGTATATCCGATGTAAATTTGGCATTTAAGCTTTGATTAGATGTAATCAAATGATGCACGTGTGTGTTTAATGTTATGTTTTGTGATAATTGATAATATTTATAGCTTGCAACAGTCCGCTGTTGCAGTGCATTCAGTAGGTCCGTCCTTGGGCAGTTTTGAAGCAATTCCTCTGAGAGCAATCTGGCTGCATTAATGGTAGCATTTAGCATCTAGAAATGCACTGTTAGTGCTATACAAATTGTTTCTCTACTGTTAGTGAATAACTGCCCATGTACATGAAAGCTCTGCAAATTACCTGATTTAATCTGCCAGTCAGTATTGGCATAATTTTGCAAATATGATATATTAGTAATATATATCAGTGTTCAATGTCTTACATTGTTGTTCATTCCAAACTAAAATGAAGATAATCTGCCAGCCCAATTTTTTTTTAAATTTAAGGTGCAGTACGAAATTAAATGTGTGAGATTTACATTGTTAATTGTCGTTCAGTGTTAATGGTGTGATTCACAATAGGTTCATGTTGGCACTCGATACCAAGAAATGTGTATATTGTTGAAAACCTATGCCACTATTCCTGCTTTATAGATCAGTTCCAAGTCAGAATGGTCTAAGTGTCCCTTGCACTGTATTACACTGTGTCTCGTCAACTGTAGCCATGTCAACTCGGACTAACTGATGATTTTTCATGTCACTAGATAGGTCTAAAGATGCTGACAAAATAAAATACTGACATTCTTAGTGATAAAAACAGCTAAAACTGCATTCAGTTAGATAAAAGGCGTTTCATAGCCTAATGATATGCCAACATTTTTGCGGAGAATCTTGCAGTACATCATCAACACTGGTTGATGTATGTGAACAGACATTTTTTAGAGACGCAGTGAATTTACAGTCTGAACCCATTATTTGCATATTCAGTGTAAAATGATCATAGCTATGCCTTGCTTGTTGGTGTTTTTCGTTTATGGCAGGTGTTGGATGCCGTAATAGTTAGTCTTGCTTGTAATAATATGAGATCTGTTGACAGATATTAATATAATTAATTTTCTGACAGGGCAGTGCACCGACACATTGTTTTCAGCAGCTTGAAAACTGCGCATGTTGTGTTGTTTAGCATGCATCCACTTACATTTGCAGACACCAGGTGCATTTTCTGGGCTTTTAATGCGTCTAGAATGCATTTGCAATTGGGGCTTCACCACAAGTGGGGGAGCTGACAGCTGCCTTCCTTCCCGTTATTGGCTATTAGGCTTGAATTTTGGGCCCCAAGACGAATTCCTTGCTGCACCACTGTGCCAGTACTGTCGGATAGATTTGGCAGCTCCATTACAGCGCTACAAAGTTTACCATAAACCAGCCATATCCATGTTGACAATTTTTGGCCACATTAATATTGTTATGTGAATAAATGTACATGATATGATGATATACTATTTTAACATTCTCTGACGTGTTAGTATCTTTTAATAGACAATGAATTTAGAAGCAGTCAGGGAGCAATAATACACGCTTTCCTACTTGAATTAAGATGTAGTCGATCTTGTTGCACTTGAAATTCTCTGAACCTGGAAAACTCATTGTCATCAGATAATGATTTGCAACCTCAGGGAAAAATTGTAACACAAAACAGCATCACCAGATGCAGTTTCTGTGGTGAAAAAATGCTGTAAAGTATGTCAGTGGCTGGGACTCTGTTCTGGACCCTGCTGAAGTAGCTTGCAGCACTCCCCCAGATTACCATTATTACAATGAAAAGTAACCTTATGGCTCTGAGGAAAGCTTTGTTCTACTTTGTGGCCACCCTGCTAATCAGAAACACCAGTCTGTATGTGAATCAATAATTTAATGATAAAACGTGCCATAGCATTGCAAATCATCACAAGAGCACAGTATTTCTGGTGTATGCAATGGAACTGAATGTCTTCAGAGCATCTTAAAGGAGTTAATCGACTCCATTTCACAACCGCAAACTAAATGTAAACTCTAAGTAAAGTGATTTCAGGGAGACCACCAGCATGGAAAATCTGGTAATATCACCAAAATGTTGAAGATTCCTGACATAAGACGGGGATAATTAACGGAATTGACCGGGAAAGTCTTGCAGAAAAAAACTGTTTATTGTTTTCGACTTTGAATGTTTAAGACTTTGCACTTTTGGTGCACTACCATGTCATTTTAATGGCTGTGTTTCACTTATTGTAGAACTTACAGTATGCATGATGTGATCGGGGAAAAGTGCCCCGAAGAGTCCGGGAATTTCACATAGCTAGAGAGTGGTCGCCCTGTTGTGGAATTATTACGTGACACAACTACAACAAACCGTGACAACATCAGCGAGTCCTTGCAATGTCTATATTTTGCTTTATTCAAACAATGATGAAAAAAATGAACTGTCCATTATGTTAGTTAGCATACAACTTCTGTCCTGTGTACGAGCAGTCATGGTTAGTTAGCCAACAGTTCACAGCGACGGAGCGTGCACATTGGTGCTGTTCTACCTTAGAAATCACCTACACAGCAACAGTTAAGTGAACATTTGTACATACAACTAGTAACTGCAATCCCGGGACTGATTTCTCAATTTGTAATCCCAGGATCCCATTTTCGGGATTAGCCTTACGGACTGGTCATTATCCTCGCAGGATGCAGTAGGTTCAGCTATAGGTAGGCATGGTACATCTGTACCGTAGGGAGTGAACATGAATGAAATATTTCATTAGATGGCTACAATTGATATTTTATAATCTGACAGTCAAAAAAAGTACTATATTAACAATTTTTTGTAATCCCGAAGTCCTGAGATTGAGACACACAACTGTTGTCATGCACAAATCACGGTAACATTGTTTTAAATGATAGAAGTGCTGACATGAGTATAGCAACGACTATAGTCTACAGGGCCCCATTCACACAGCAAACTTTGACAATTCTGTGGTGCACTTCATCAAATGCTGTGGCCACTAATACATATTGTGTACACTAAATATAAAGATACGTAACCCGATTAATGACCAAAAATGCAATTATCATCGCAATTCCACAACATGGTTAAAAGACCCAAATGCCATGAAATATTGTGGCCCATGACTACCGGGCTGACTGGTTCACAAAGTAACATATTGTTTACTGTGGTTTACTATCCTAAGGGCCAGTTTCTGGATCTTTTAGTTAACTGATCAGTTAGTAAACCATCTGTTAATTGTAACTCGCTAGTTAAGTTTGTGCGCGTTTCTGAACAAAACCTTGACTGGCCGTTAGCTAACTGAATGCTAAACTATAGTTGCTTAGCAACGATGCGCACAGCCTAATCATTTCC
>Ga0209367_1001379_pt1 | contig 29636 bp, 21 predicted proteins | sample WorMetLIZISLAND2_FD_187412 | JGI IMG/M metagenome (GOLD analysis project Ga0209367, IMG submission 187412) | Marine gutless worms symbiont microbial communities from Max Planck institute for Marine Microbiology, Germany - Olavius geniculatus... ...
TATATAGAGATATATATATATATATATATATATATATATAGGGATATATAAACTTCATCATCCGTTCTTTCCGAAGTCCAAACAGCATTTCCTAGTTTATATAGCAAGAAAGTAATCCATGGATATTTTTTTTGTTTACAAATGTACCATTTAAACTGCATGTGCGACACGTAAGCCCCGATAACCGTTCTGAAAAGATAATTGAGATTATTCAGTAGCAGGTGTACCTATAAGATCGATTTTCACCCTGTTTTGATGCCATTGCAATTAATGATGACATTTTGGTTTATCGCCATTATTATCTTCAGCTGCAGCAGCATCAACAGAATGTTATGCACTGCAGGCTTATAGTAAAATCGATGTTGAAATGCGACATTATCGGCGGTTGATATGATGTACACGTGCAATACATATTGCACTACAGGCGATCTGCATGGTGCCGATAGTAAGGATCTTCAACATCCCGATTACGGCACGAGTGGATATAGGCTACCGTAACTCACAACTAGGGCTGGTCTACTTGCGTTTACTGGAGGTCGGGAAATATATCACAATCACCTACGCAGTTTGATGGCCTGCAGTTTTGTGTAAAATGTCTTGCAGCTTGGGGCGACATAAAATCTCGCATAGACTACATGTATGGTGGTCAGACCGCCAGAGCCAGAGGCTGCCATATAGACACAACTTCCACAAGTCAGATTTAGGGATCCTAGGGTTAAGTTAAGGCTAGGGTTAGGGTTAAGGTTAATGATACGGTTAGGAATAGCGATAAATTGCATATTTGGCTACAGCAAATCACATAACGACAACGAGGACAACTCATGTAGTCTACATTGTACACCCTGAGTCAAAGAATGATTTTGTGTTACTTCGTCAATTTTATCGATTTTCCGAATTTTCTACTAACATAATTATTCTACGGTAAGTCTTTAGTAAAGTTATCATGAAAATACGATGACATTTAAAACGCGTCGCTGGTCGCTACGCTGTTTTGTAAACTGTAAAAATAATGTAAACGTCAGAAAGTTGGCGTGCACCGTCGACTTGAGTGCTGGCAAAAGATGAACATTTTGAACATTAAGTGCGGTGATGCTAATTAGTGGGATATGAACAGCATTGGCGCGAACTGTTTTAAGTGTTCTTGCGTACGTGTTGCGATAAATTGCACTGGCTAATGAAGTTGTTTGTTTTTCATGCAAGGTAGCAACGGTAGCAAATAAACGATAGCTATCTGACATTCAGCATTCTACAAGGTAGAGTAGGCCCCTATAGCGACGCGTTTCAAATGTTGTGCGGGTCTCGATGATTACTCCCAGCTTGCGACTTTTTTGCGTGGTACGTCGGTGAAAAAATCTTTCGCGAGTTAGTCAATATTTAGTGAAATTATAACAAAAACTTCGTCTCCCACTTTTACGAATTGCGGTTTAGTAGGCCTACATGTCTGTTACTTCCACTGTGCCACGTTGTGTTGTCGTCCTTGAATGCTCGGCTTCAAGTCGTTTTGCTACGTTCTTACCTTAAGCAACTTTTTGCACTAGGCTAGTATTCGGGTGAAAAAAATAATGATGATTGGAACTTGTTAGACTCAAGGTCATTGAAGGGCTTTGCAGTCGCGAAAGTGTCAGCTGACTGGCGTGATGGTGTCGGTTCTCTGTGAATGTTTTGTCCACATGGCACTCGGTATAATGTACTAATTCGCTCACTGTATACTATGATCATTAAGGTCTTCTGTTACTGCGCAATATTCACAGACTTTGTGTAAAAACTATGGCCTAAATATTTAATGGTATAGCAGCGACTGCGACGAGTGAGCTTGTGGTCATCAACGGCCTGCGCTAACGAACTGCTAGTTCCCTGCAATCATGTCTAAGCACTACAAGATTGTGCGCGATCGATCGCCTGGTCAAAACCCGGGGCCTCATTTGCAGAAATACAAAGGTCGAACTAACGAAAAAAATTTATAGGAAAAAATTTCGACTTAGAAAATCGGAAGAAAAAGTGCGATTTACAAAAGGTCGTACGGACACAAAAAGCGCATGCTATATGGGCTGCTCGTATAAAAATTTGTGTTTTAATTACTTGCTTACAAAAAGGTAAAAAAGTTACGAAAAACGTACACATAAGTAAAATGCTGACTTGAAGCTGTATTAATTTGGTTCGACTCACTGCCGTGAAGTCATACGATTGCGATTTGCTTCCGGTAAACAGCTAAGAACCGAAAATTGATAACACGTGACAGCTATATTAAACCGACGCCGACGTCGATTTTTAGCCGTTGCGGAATATTCGCAAACAATCGATCGCTTCTGCAGTAGTTATTGCCAACAAAGTGCGGAGATTAAGATAGAAATTCAAATTGCGATGTATGTACTCTGCAAAGCACTAAAAGACTACTGAAATATGAAGCATGCAATAAGAATTAGTGCGTGAAATTCGTTTATTTGAAAAATGTTCCGCTTGTACGAATACCATGCAACAGAAGCAAAGTTTGAGTGTTTTGATGCTATCAATATGGATTACATGCAGTTTACGTGTTGTGACCATAATTTCTGCACATTTTGCTACCGTGTAGCTTTTTATAAGCTTAACTACTTTGTGGAAGATTAAAAGTGTTGTCAAGCTATAGTCAGAAAAACTCATTTGTTTTGTTTTGACGGATGGCACTGCCGGGTTTTCAACAAGCTCGTTAACGCGTTAGTAAAGCAGTTTTAAGTTATTTAAAGATTAAAATCTGTCAGCTTAAATTTATGGCCAAAAGTAAGAAAAATAGTTTCAAATGTGTCAAAGTTGCTCAAAGCCAATGACAAATTAGCTAAAAATGTAACATTTTCCAGCTACGTTAACGTAATGCCATATAAAGTGTAAAACACCAGACACTTGTACTGTTCAAACAAATTTAACATTTGTTACCTAGCGACGTATTTACAGTTTGACTGTTATTTGAAAACATTTTTATAGTTCTTTTGGGACTTTAGTCTTTCTTCGCGTGCAGGATGTAAATCAAACAGCCTTCATTGTTAGTTAGTCCGATTATCGTGACAAAATTGCAATGTCGCGTAAAACAGAACTTGTTTACATCGACAGACAAAGAACGACGTCGTTTAATCCAAAAATGATATGCCAGTAAAGAAAAACATGCAAATAAATTGCATCTAACATAAGAAGAAACTCAACTGACAAAGAGGTGTCATTTTTTGGCCCACTCTGTAAATTTTTTTTTTCTGGTTATGTTGCATAATGCTAATGCTGTTAATGATGCTGGGTGTGTCAATAGAACAATCGAGGAGCTGCTGGATTGCTTGAGACTAACTGTATCAGACTCGTGCGGCGGCGAGGCTGGTCGCTGGCTGTATGTGTTCAAATCTCTCATCATGTTACCTGCCCAGCATCGTATCGGCTGCAGCAGCAGCTTAACAGGTGCTCTTTACCGTTTACCCAACAGCACACTATTATATACATCTTTATTCACCACGAAAGGCAGCAATTTATATACGAATACAAAATAGAAGAAAAACTTAACTAATTATAATATTGTTCTGTGATGGGCGCCGTGAATGCACTTATTCTTTTTATTTGTTCATCCACACATTCTTACATTTACTTACTTTTTTATTCGCTTATTTATTTGTTCGATTATTCGTTTATTCATATCAGACAAATAGTGGACGGACAGGGACATACAGGGTGCGGCAAAAAAGTGGACCCCTGAAGTTTTTCGCTGTTTTCTCAGCAACCATTTAAAATTTTACTTTGAAATCTTGCCGATTTATTTATTAAAACAGTCTAAATCTAACTGCCAAGTAAAACGTGATTCTGTTGAAACACGACGAAGTCATAAATTTTTAACATGACCGCCTACAGATTTTTCAGCATTCAAAAATTTAATAACATTGTTGAACAACATAGTTAAATAATGATCAGATGCCAGAATTCCACTGTCACTGTAAATGTTCAAAGTGTTCACCGCCAGCTCCAAGCTACAACACCAGCCTCCAGTCGCCTTATTTGAGAAATTTTTTACAGCCTTGTCGATTGGTCCCTGTGGCAGGTTGTCCCAGATAACCTAAAACGCTTCCTTGAGTTCGGCGCATGTTTTCGGCTTTGTTTTAAGCTTGCGGTAAGACTCCAACATTGCACCTTATATGTGATAGTCCATTGGGTTTATATTCGGCAAATTTGGAGGCCATTGGTCTTTTGTGATGATATCTGGACAGCTGGCCCGCAGCCAGTTCTGTGCGCTGCGCGGCGTTGCGCGCTGTATGTGCTGACGCGCCGTCCTGCTGGATGATGAATCCGGTGGGCAGCCGGCGATTGCTTTAAATGAACGATCATTTAGTGATAATTTATAAACAATATAAATTAATGTTTATCAAAACGTCATTGTGACGTCATCGGCAGTAACGTGTAACCAGTTTTTTAAAATTAAATAGCATTTTTAGCTTGAACATTTTAATGGTGAAAAATTGGTAGGCGGTCATGTTAAAAAGTCTACAACTTTGTCGTTTTTCAACAAAATCATATCTTACTTGGCAATTATATGTAGAAAGTTTCGCCAAATACAGCTGTAAAATTTCGTATTAAAATCCCAAACGGTTGCTGAGAAAACGGTTGCTGAGAAAACGGCGAAAAACTTTAGCGTCCACTTTTTTTCGCACCCTGTACAGACTCTAAGTGGTTCGCGTATATTGAATTTTAACGAGTTTAGCGAGTATAATTTTTTTTTTAAATATACCAATCGTTGCAAGTGTAAAAACCGAAAAAAACTTGTAAACTTTGATAAAATAAAAATTAAATGTTTTAATATTTTATTGTATTTGCGATAATTATAAAAAAAATATTTATAATGATAGCGATAGGTGGTTTAACCTCACGTTTAAATTTGTATACTTTACTAATACATTATTTTAATTTATTTTGTGCAGTGCTGTCAAAGTTTTTGTCATCTTAGCTTTTTAGTAACAGAAATAACTGGGGAGTTTTTTTAAAAAAAACTCATACGAACTTGTTTTATTTACTTATAAATCGAAGGTTAATAGACCTAATTAAGACATCTATTTCGTGTACAGTACGAGTATATTATATTGTACAGTGGAGTGACGCGTGTAAATTGAATTCTTGCGATGTTTTGTAGGTGGGAATCTGGTGGGAGCAACAACAGACGATGAAGCTGCTACCTGGTTGTTCTACGTAATCGTCGCTGCGCTGATGATAATACTCGGCTTGTCTATTTTCGTGGTGGTTGCCTGGAGACAAGTGGAAAGCGGTCACGGCTGTGTCGTCTCATGGCGCCTTGCTGGCTTCACTGAACGATTCTTGCGCCGCAAGCCTGACGCCGGTCACCATTCTACTCAACCCGCTCCAGCCTCCATTCATTTATTCATCATTCTGTCGTTCACTAGTTAATTTAGTGATTATTTATATATCTTTTCATTTAGTCATTCACTCACTAATTCGTTCATTCATTTATGCATTCGTCCATTTATTTGTTCATTAATTAATTAGTTAATTTGTCGATTCATTCAGTCTTTCATTCAATCACTTCCTTATTTATTTGTTCACTCATTCGCTCACTCACTCATTCATTCGTTTATTCGTTCAGTCATTCATTCGTTCATTCGTTTAGTCATTCATTTACGCATTTTTTTCATTTATTTGTTCGTTCATTCGTTTATTCGTTTATACGTTCATTTATTTGTTCATTCATTTGTTCATTCGTTCATTCATTCTTTCATTGATTGATTCATTTATTTTTTATTTACTCATTCGCTAATTTGTTTATTCATTTAGTCATTCATTCATTCATTTCCGAGACCTCTCCGCGCCCGGCGCAGCCCGCTTCAGCCTCCGAGGAGCGGTGCAGGTTGCGTAGTCCTCAGTTCCTGGAAGTGCGGCCGACGGTCGTAAGCTCGCTCCGACTGACCGTACCAACAACCAAGATCACCGTGCCCGACACTGCGCCCAACTCTACCACGACCACCACGTCAGACGGAGGCAGCATTCCAGCACGTCTGACGTCAAATGGCGCCGAACAGCGTATATCTACTGATGATAGCCATTAGTCATTTCTTCGCCTCGATCCTCAAATTATTTTTCCAAATCTGTAATCGAAATCTGGCGCAAATTTCCTTCACTTTGGGGCTTAGGTCCCCTCTCTACTTTAGGGCTCAAGTTTTCCATTCCACTTTCGAACATAAGTCCCGTTGGGATTCTTCTCCGTTCTGGAGGAAGTTTTGAGGGATGTAGAGTGAAAAATAAGGCATAATTCAGAAAAATATGGAAAATATGGGAAAAGTTAGTTAACGGTGCAGACAGCCCAGCAAAAATTGGGGGTTAGCCTACACCCTTCAAAAAACTTACCCTCCTATTTTTCACTGGGCGCAAATTGCGCCCACCAGGTACAGGACTAGAAGCCACTGCTCGACGAAAATAATAACCAGAAAAATATAGGCCCATTGCCGACACCTTATGCTGCTGTCTGCTTAGAGCTGCTGACGTCACGTGACTGAAAACGCGCACTCTGTGCATTCTCGATCGTTTGTCAAATCAAATTCGCTTGGATAACATAATTTTGCAGCTTTGTCAAAAATTTGCACTTTCTTGTATACATGTAATTTCTATAAAATTGCATGTTTTTAACTTTTTATAAGGCTAGGAATCTGTTATCTAATTATTTGTGTCTTTTTAAAGTTATCAGCAGCATGTTGTGTTTGTCACAGTGAATGAATAAACACTGATACATACTGTACAGAGTGGTCCGGAAAACGGCACAAAGTTTATGGCACCATAATTTTGCAACCGTACATCACAGAGTCATGCGGTTTTCAGCAACATGTTTTGAAAGAAATTCTTCACATGGTCAAAGTCGTTGTTTAAATACGACAATTAAATATTCTTTGTTTTGCCGCTGGCAAGTGAACTACTGAAAAACATAATTACCTTCAGTGTACCTTGGTCCATAAAAACTTGCCAGTATTATTTTTTCAATAGCTCCGTGAAACATTGACCGATTTTAATAATTTTTGGCGTGCGACGTGAAGAATAAACGTGACGCAAAGGTCTGTAGTTTTGGCCACCTCACTTTAACGGTGTCGCTACACTACCGTGTGAAATGCAGAAGTCGCTGTTTGGCTATTGACAACAATGAATTCCTATCGGGTAGCGTATGCGTCGGCTCAGAAATTATAAACTAAAAGCGACAAACACAATTAGCAATTATTTTTACTCAAAAAATCACACGTGTCACATCACATCATCATCATTACCGCATGTGCTCAAAATGTCCTCCTGCAGCACAAACGCAAGCGATAGACGTTGACACCATATGCCAACAGCACGTTCAGTAACTGCATGACTCAAGCAGCCCACTTGCTGTTGATGTATCATTTCAGTTTGGCGACCTAGAATTTTAAAATAAAGACGAAGCAACAGGTTTTTAATGATTTTGTGGTTTCAGTAATTTTTTGAGCTGACGCATGCACTGCCCAGTATGAATTCATTGTTGTCAATGGTCAAACTACGACTTCCGCATTTCACAAGGTAGTGTAGCGACAACCTTAAGGCGAGGTGGCAAAAACTGCAGACATTTACGTCAAGTTTCTTTTTAATGTTGCCTGCCAAAAAATTATTAAAATCGGCCAATGTTTCAATGAGTTATTGAGAAAAATAATAGTAGCACGTTTTTATGGACCGCGGTATCGAGGGTAATAGTGTTTTTGCATAGTTCAATTGTCAACGGCAATAACAAAGAATATTTAACTGCTGTATTTAAATATTGACTTTACTCATGTAAAAAAATTTCTTTTGGAACATTTTGCTGAAAACCACATGACTCTAAGACGTACGGTTGCAAAATTATGGTGTCATTAACTTTGTGAAGGTTTTTTTTGGACCACCCTGTACATAAATAATTTTGTACAAACTCGGAGTGTTACAGCACTTCGAACTTCGTAACACAACGCTCCAACATTACCGTCTTTGTATGTATTTATTGCTTAAAACTGTAGTTTTTAACGTTCTATTCGACAATCGACATATCGACTCAACTGGTGATATAACTTGTATTATTATACAAACGCTCTAACGTTTAAACGCTGCGTTGTTGTCTAGAAGTCGCGTTGTCGCGCGCTGCAGCTGTATTATGTAATGATTATTGTAAAAATTATTAAAATTTGAGAATGTAGATAGGCATTTGCTCACGTTCGGCAATGCCGTTTCTATGTCTTAGCAAGAACTAGAAATGCGTTCACAGAACGAATATTTCGCGCCTTCGTAATGATTCTGCCTGCGCGCTGAAAGTTGATCAAGCAACTATTAGGGGCATACACAGCATCTATTACAGATCGTACCCGTCCAATCGTCCGTCTGCCTGTCCATTGTGGGCTGGTAATACGAAAACAAAAGCCTTGCTAACGCAAAGGGGAACGCGCAACAGCGGTGCACTTCGTAAGTTAGTGATCAATAGATTTCATCCATAGATCTCATCCGTACGGCTTTTGGTTACAGTTTCAAAGAAAACCCAGTAAAACAAACTCAGTCGCCAGAAGGCGCCAGACGACCGTCGGCTAAATATTTATAGCGTTTTACTTGTACTCACCAGAGGGCGCCACCTATCTCGCTCAGCCAACGCCGTATCAACTGAAAATCGCAAATTTTTCCCACCCTCTCTCATTTAGCACCTTGGTTCGATCGGAGTGACCCTCTTCGAATTTATGGAAAAGCTTTACGGTTCCTGAAACTAAAAGCTTCCAGGCATCTGATGATAAAGATTTGGTGATCTTAGCTTGCACCGTTTTTGACTAATCCACCCGTATGACAAACGGACGGACAGACAGACAGACAGACAGACAGACAGAATTGCGATGGCTAAGACGCGCTACAGCAGTAAATGCTGTTGCGCGTAAAAAACGTAGAAAAACCAGAACTGGTTTGAATGTTTACTGAGGCAGAAATACACAATGTGCCGATTTTTACGCGCAAAAGCAGCTACTGCTACTGGCATCGCAGCATTTGCGGCTCAGGCTGGCGCTGCAGTCGCAATTTAAAACCACGTATACATTTCAGTCAGTTGCTTGTTTCATGATAACTCAGCTGATTTACAGTCGTAAATGTATATTCCTTGTCGTGCATGTGATTTCTGTGACATTCATCCAAATTCCGAACAACGTAAGTAGATTACTCGACTCGAGTCGGACTTAAACTCTTAATAAATATTAGATAGCACAGCCCTAAGAATTTTCTTTGGTTGCATAACTATTTTATGGTGTGCGGTGTTTACATCAGAGATTATATAGTCTTTGGTTTGCATTTGACAGAAAAAAGTGGTCATAGTTGCGGAAGAAATAAAGCAGTGATTTACTGTTTTCCCGATAGTATTTTACTAGTAGTTTACAGTTGACGTATGACGCTTTGGACTTGGAATAAATTAGTGTAATCGCACCGTCTCGTCCCGCAGTGTGAACCGGATGTTGACATAACTCAGTTACTGGAACGAGCGAGTAAGCGGAACGAGCAGTCAGTTATGGCAGACCGGAGCCATGTGGGTGGTGGTCGCAGTGGCGACTACCTGCTGAACGATAGCCGACGGTCGTCGAGCTGTCCTCAGACGTGGAAGTTCGCGGTGGCGATTCTGCTCGTCTGTGCTCTGTTTCTCATCGGTGTCGTGATTGGTTACTGCATCTCACAGTCGTCGTTGGGCAGACGATTGGACGGCAGCTGTGAACCGCAGGAGAGACAACACAAAAGCTCAGCCGATGTCGGACTGAGTCAGCCGATGACTGATTCGCGTCAGATAAAGGCACGCCATTTGAATCTAACCAGACTTCTTCAGACAGCAGAATACTCATTACCTTCTGATCTCATGTAAGCCGGCAGTATCCTGTTTTGGCAGTTGTTCTTTGCAGAGCTGCTGTGTACTGTGCATACATCTGGCAATTTAGAGGGGCCGCCAAAAACCTGTTTTAGATGATGATGAGACTGTACTTATTAAATATCAAACTAAACACTGATCCTAACCCTAACTGTGGCGGTTTTTCGGAATGATGGTTTTTTGGAATGGCAGGTCAACATCATAACATCATTGTAGCTTTTTCAGTGAACACAGTGCAAATGGTTATGAGTTTGTCATGGGTGACAGATTAAGGGTTACAGTAAGATGATAAGATTCAAGGTTAGCATATGTTACGAAAGTGTTTGCAAGCTACCTGTGCATTGATAATTGGAAGCATCTCTGTACACGTTGGGACACATCAGCTTTGTGTGCCACACTTGCCTTTTGTTTTATGTAGTTCTAAGTAGTGTGAATTTAGCATCAAATTAAATAGATGGTAGAGTGTGTGCCAGAGAATCCAGTGCACCGGTGCTAATTCGAACACTGTTTTTAACCTTAGCACTTCCATGGTCACCAAAATTAACATACATTTTAATATCCATTTTCCTGAAAGTGCAGAATTTTCTGATAACTTTGACAGTAAAATCGGCGCCTAGCGTTTTGTCAACACGGAAAAATTTACCTTTGAAGTCGACAATCTATGAAAACGATGTAGAAAACGCGCCGCCATGATGACCTGCGGTGACATCATGAGTCTAGCCTATAGACGTCATGAATATTAATGGCCTGGACTAGAATGATGACGTCGTCGGCTAGGAAATTAATATTCATGATCTATATGGGCTAGGGTCATGACGTCACCGCAGGCACTGATAGATTAAAATATTTCGCATAACGTAATGTAATGTCGCATTTTGTTTGAACTCACACATTAATTTCATATATTTATGAAGCTCAAATCGACATATTATATATGCGAGAATAAATGTCTAATTTAAATCTACCAAAATTGCACGAGTGAGTTTGACCGTGGCCATGGACCTTTAATTGAGCAATTAATAATTTTAATCATGTTTTAATTATAGCTTTAACACGGCATAGATAGCTTAGATTATTGGTGTTAGTAATGCAACAGACGTTTATAACACATAGTTCTGCTGGTTTCGTTGATGCTTTTTGCAATGTTTAGTACCATGAAATGGACAAAAAACAGGGCGGCAAACTTTTGCACTGCATTAAGAAGTTGTTCGGCATGGTTGTTGGTTGAACCCAGGATTGTACCACTGCAGTAATACACATTGTAGACATTTTTGCCACTGACATATTCTAGTCTTTTTTCTCGTGCTATTTTGCAGTGAATTTGCGTCGGAGCTAGTTCACAGTGGTAGTGGCTTAGCTCGAGACTTTACTGACATCATCTTCGATGATCTGTGGTCACTGAACCTTGACAATGTTGCCATAGAATCATACCGTGTTCTTCTATCAAGGCTCGATGCAAGCAAACCAAACTTTGTGCGCGTATTCTACACGGACAAAGTGAACCAGGTTGTGTCAGCTGAGGGCTACAATATCAGCGACCACAGAGGACATTACAACTTCGCTGCCTACTCTCCCTCAGCTAACATTACGGTAGGTAATTGACTAACTGTACTGAACTTGAACTTGAATATTTCTGATATACAACAAGACAACCTTCAATAGAGGCATAGTATATTGTGATCACATAAATGCTGTGGCAAAACCTAGAAAAGCTGTCTGTTTAGTGTAAAGTTAGTTTACATGTAACCGTAAGCAAACTGTTATCCGAACTAACACGTGGTTTAATTCGTCTATTTACTATCTTATTTACTGATTTGTTGATGCTTCAGCAACCACTACTCTATTCTTCAGTCTTTAGAATGATTGCAGCTTGCCATCAGATGTTGCTGCAACGAAATTTTTTACATAAATATGACAGATTAGTAAATAGAGGGTATGTCTGAACTTTTTGACAAGATTATATCATAAGTAACAATCATTTTATTTTGTCTTTATAAAAGTATAGCAAGATGCTTGTTTACTTGTTGCATGCAGGCTGAGTTGGTGTACTTGGACTATGGAACATGGGATGATTATGAATCAGTAGTGTCATCGCACGATCTCGCTGGCAAAGTAGCACTGGTGAAATCAGGGCAGATTTCACTACAGCACAAGGTATTACCATTTTACACGGTTCTAATGCTGGTTGTCTTGTGCTTTTCTTGTGGCTTAATGCAGTATACTGGAGAAACTCATGTGCAAACATTCATCCATAACTGCAGTTAAATAAGTATCCAGTTGTTGCATAAAAAATTACAAAATGTAGAAAAACAAAAACCAACATTGGTGTGAACGTTTCCTTCACAGGATTGACTGGTATGCCAATTTTCAGTACAAAAAGTTAAAAGTCGGGGTTAGGGTCAGGGTTGCACAGCCTCAGATGGATGGCCTTATAATATGTTGTCAGTGGGGTGTCACATTTTCCTAGTTGTAGAGAGTGAACTTACGCCATTGTGCAGATCAACGTTGCTGTCAAACACAGCATCGCTGGTTTACTGGTGTTCGAGGACCGAGACTTTTCCCACCACGGTCACAAGCGATGTAGCTCACATCCTCCTAGAGCTGTCATTGATGTCAGTCAAACCGGCACTGATCCACTGTCACCCTCATTTCCAGCCTCAGGTCATTTGATTGTTGTAGTATAGTTGTCTGTCCTTTTAACGTTGTCTCTTTAGTAGATATACACTGTGTCCCAAAATTAGCAGCCCCCTTACAGATAAATTAGTGTAAAATCGTTAATACTTGACAGATTTCTTTGTGTGCAAAGTTTGAAATTTTTAATTCATAGAGACAGTCATTCTAAACTAGTCTTTAAAGTTTGTGCTCAAAATAGCCACTTTTGGCTTTAACATAAGCTCTTAATCTTGGGCAGGTATGCCACTGCTTGATCACATTGTTGATAACAATCTAGCTATAATGTAAACAAACTCTGATGTCATAATGATGTCACACTGAACACACACAGTAAGTTACAGACATCATGATAGGTGTGATGGTAAGTAGTGTTAAGACAGTGCATTGTATGATATATTTCGTTGAAATCCATGAACCGCAAACTGAATTAAGCATGTTTGAAACGGGGGGGGGGTGCTAATTTTATCTACAGGAGGTAAAACTGAGTGTGTGTGCAGCCGTCCTGATAGCCTGCAAAATGAATCTAGCCAGTCTGTTCCATACATGTTCGTAGCTTGAAAAAAGGAGTAGTAAAACCAAAATTGTCGTGAACATCTCCTGGGGCAGGAGGAACCAGTCTGTCAGTTTTGAATTTTGAGCTTAAAAGTCAAGTTTGGGTTAGGATTGGGATTGCACGGCTCGAGGTGAATGGCTAGACAAAATATCAGTATTGGCCTGACATATTTATTCTACTTATTAACATAATTTCTAGAGCTGTCAAGGCGTTAATTTTTTATCGCATTAACGTGCTGCATCAATTTTTTTTACGCATTAATTAACACGTTATTAATGCTCCCAGGCCCATCAAGAGGGAGAGTAGGGGGAAAGTTACCCCAGGCCGTGCTACATTTGGGTGCCTTGCCTGTAGAATATAGAAAGTTAGAAACCAATTAAAAACACATCTTTCAACAATAACTAATGCCATCGCTAGCATAGAAATCTATTAGCCTGTCATCTAAATAATATTTATTTACAGTAGTGATGGAATGGCAACTACAGTTTGGTTACTTGAATTCATTTGATTGTCAAATAACCACAGTTTAACAGAATATTGGAACTTTTGCTTCATGAATTTAGTAAATTAAATACATTTACGCATGTGCATTAATTTTTTTAATGAGCATTAATTTTTCTAACGTGTGTTAATTTATTAACACATTAATGCATTAATTAACATGTTAATTTGACAGCTCTAATAATGTCATTTTGTCTTCTTCGACTGTACAGAAGGTACATGGCTAATGTCGTCAAACCAGGTGAAGCTAGCGTCTCTCCCGGTAGCAACTATCTCGTGTCAGATGGCAAGATTGGTCCTCCTCTCAATGGACACCGAACATGATTCAACCACCAATGCAACACACAGAGCACGACGTAAGACTTCTAGTGCTGTCGTTTTTTTACGTTTTTGACATTTTAGTGGACTTGTACAGTCAAACCCGTTTAATATCACATCTGTGGGACTGCCAAAACTGTGTGACATTAACCGAAGTTGACATTAACAGGAGTTGCCATAGTAGTCTAGCCAGAAGCAATAATAAGACAGCAGCTGAGATCACTGTTAAGAATCAAAATATGTTGACTCGGTAATTCCAAATTTAGACGCAACATCTTTTTGCTTATTTGCTGCTGGCGTCCACTTTTTGTATAATTTTTATCTTAACGCTATGGTCAAGATCATGTTTATGTTTTCCGCCTCAGTGACTGCCAGCACTGGCAGTACTAATGAAAGTGAGCACAGCTGCAGGGCTAGCTGCGGGTGGGGTGGCTGGGGTCACTGTCATCAGTCCAGCCCACACACAATGACTGGCTTGTTTGCTGCTGCTGTGGTTGCAGTGGCTGAGCAATAGACCGGCCACCCACCGTGCATGTAGACCTGTAGACCAATTGACCCGCATTCCATTCACACACAGGACTGCCCCTGCAGGGCGCAGCATGTCTGCAGTTTATGACTACAAAGTGCTGGCCTACTGGTCTACTTTGTGATATTAAACGAGGCAATTAACACCGTCGGTCTTAGAAACGTGTTGATATTAAGCGATATGTGATAATAGGCGAAGTGACAATAACCGGAGTCAATGCCCGTTGATTACTACAGGCGCTGGCCGAGGATGAAAATTTATGTGACAATAAGCGGATTGTGATATTAAGCGATGTGATGTTAAGTGGGTTTGACTGTATTTAAATTGGGCTGGAGAGCAAGCAGATGAAAGTGACGTCGCAAGCAAAGATTACGTGAATATGTTGACACGAGTAGAACTTGGAAGATAGAAGCAGTTGGCAGAACAGATTTCATAAACCTGCCATTTGGTAAATGTTGAAAGAGAGTGAATGTTAGGATTAAACAGTCACAGCACGTGATGTAGGATTTCTAGTTTAGTCATTTTACACATTTCAATAGTTGTATTTATATTGTTAATTTTGAAACGTTTTTGCTTCGCTGCTCAGTTAATGTTACTGTAGTATTCTTTGAGCCTTTGACATTGATGCTGGGGATCGACTGACATAGATACTGTTCTGTAAAAACTGCCACAGCCATTCCCTGAAGTTTACTTTTGGGAGGAGTGAAGCATCCAAGTATGGGATAACTTTAGAAAATGTGAATTTCTGCTGATGTGTTGTATGTGTTGCGTAGTATCGGTTCAAATGACAGTGAACACTAAGCATGAAGTGAAGCCAGTACAGAACGTCGTTGCAACAATCTTTGGTCAAAAGGATTCCGGTTTGTCACTTTATATAATATCATTAAAGATCTAAAGCATCCACATGATTAAGCATTGGCTCACGTTAAAGAATCCCACACTCAAACGGTTTTGCAACCTACCGATCTATATCAGCTTCACTTAGCAAAGCTACTTGCTATACACAGTGTTTCATAAAAGAGGCACTCTTTCTGATTTTTTTATAACTCAGTCAAACGGTGTTCAATTTACATGAAATTTTTACTTGATGTAAAGTTTGAAGAAATAAAAATTCAAAATATTTCAACAAAATGTGGCCATTAGTTAAATATTCTTTGCTAGTCATGATGTAATGCTGATGTCATAATGTGTCGTGAGTGCAAACTGGCTTGTCTCAACTCCAGGTTTTGTCATTTGCTACCCTGCTTCGATGGTGAATTTTATCTTGTCTTGTCTCGGACGTCTTCGTATTACATGGATGAAAACCATTCAGCAAGATCTGAAATCCTGTTACCTCAATATGCACGATGCAGTTGACCTGGCTCAGAACCATCTACTCTGGAGATTGATGTCTACATTCGGCGCTACGCACTCTTAGTGGTGCTTGCCAGAAATGATGATGATGATGACTAATGAAAAAACTTCATCGTATCAGCACTAAGCAACATGGGGGCGTAAAATCAGGCGTCTTGCAATCCAAAAACTCAATTACCTTGCAATGGTGTAGTTAAGATATTGTGTCTAAAAAGTTTTCAGAATATTTGCGTTTGTTTCCATTGGTTTGTTAGTGCATGATTGACTATCAGTGATAGTTTATTGTATCTGCTGCTTCATAAACTTTCAACCATTTATCGCTACATTCTAAGCGATTCATGCTACATTTTGTAAACACTTTTGGTGCCCCTCTTTGTAGCTTGTAGTTGTAATTTAAGAGACAAAAATATCTTGGGTAGCTTCCGGATGGTACATTCCACGTTATTGATTGTAGCTTTTAAATGCATGTTGTTTAGTGCTATTTATCAGATCCACAGGTTGTTGCAAAAAAATCTGATCTTGTGATAATGTGTAGATTTTTCGGTGATACTTGGTGCAAGTCGTACAAGCTGGGACGTTGGTGAATCGGTGAATGGGACGTTGCTGCTATTGTCCATCGGTCGTGGCTTGTCGCAATTGTTTCATAACGCTGATAACATCTGGATTCCTAAGTACAGCGTGAGACTTGTGTCCTGGGGTGGTGCTGATATCAATGACCGTGGCATGACCGAGTTCATTGAGGTCTTGTTACTACTACTACTGCTAGTCTACTACTACTGCTGCTATTGCATTTAGCATGTGTCAAGAATTGTGCATACACATTAAAGTAAAATACACCTCTGGGAGTAATTAGTAAATCGTGAGTAAAAGGATGGAGGGGCGTTAGGAGACAGTTAAGAGACACTAGAGATGGAATTGGTGGCATGGAATGCGGTAACATGTTTCATTTGATCAACGAAGTTACTCTACGCCGGGCTGGGTTAGTACTGTGATGGGTGACTGCCATCGGGCAGATAAACCATTTCAGTATGTAACCAGCCGCCTAGGTCAACTCTGCCTTCCATCCCTCTGGGGTAGGTAAATCGAGTACCGGCCTAGCTGGCTGGGGTTAAGGCGGAGCACGTTTGCCTGTGTCAAGTGGCATGTAACACTGTGATCCCATATGGCAGGTGATGCTCTGTAGCTTTGAGATGGGTTTCCTATAAAGAGTTATACACTACCTTTTACCTTTGATCTTTTAACCTTTGGATAAAACTTCTCACCCACTTCCTATTGCTTGCAGTAAACATGGATACTCATCGTTTGCTTATGAACATTGCTATTGTATAAATCTGTTTTGGTTGATTTCATAGATGCAATAAACATTAGGCATAAATTTTAAAAAAGTTTTTAAAACATGTTTTTGCTAATATGAAACAAAAATGTACCTAAATATTAAATAAATACTGAACATTTTTTACTTTCAGTATTGCTAAGTTGATTGATTCTAGATATGTCTTTCCGTTTTGTTCATCAATTTTTTTCCCATATACATAAGTCATTACATAAAATCTAAATGGCAAATTTACAGTCATTCTATCTGTGGCACTTCAATTTTTTTGTACACGATTATTTTCAATTATGCTCTTTTTTAACTTTAACCAGTCTGAGTTTGTTAAAAAATAAAAATGGGGCAAAATGAAAAACTTCAGAAAGCACGTATTTTAAAAATGTCTGTTAATTGATTGAGTGTTATCATTGATTTTTGTGATTGATGTTATAACAGAAGTACAGGGAGTTGTGGCGTAACAAGCTGCTAGCATACATTGACCTCGATTCACCAGTGGTCGCACACAGACACAGACCATCAGCTGAGTCTGTTATATCTGATGATGATAATAATGATCGTGCTTTACACATCACAGCGTCACCATCACTGCAGCAGCTTGTGCAGGATCTGAGCGATGAGGTCTGCTATACAAGTTTTTTCACATCGTTTTTACCTCTTTCTTCGTTCTTTAAGGGCCAGTTTCTGGATCTTTTAGTTAACTGATCAGTCAGTAAACCGTCTGTTAATTGTTACTCACTAGTTAAGTTTGTGCATGTTTTAGGGCAAAAGCTTGACTGGTCGTCAGCTAACTGAATGGTAAACTATAGTTGTTTAGCAACCATGCGCATGGCGCTAATCACTTCTGCCTAGCACAGCCAGGCGTCATGAATATTAATAAGCGCAAGTGCTCGTCAGCCAACCCACGAGCCAGCCAAGCTATTGTGGACAGTCGTTTTGTCTATTCATAAATGGATTTTGTAGTAAAATTTGTAGCAGCAAACGTCTCCTTGAGCATTTTGAAGACCTTGCTATACGGTAAAATCATTCTATAGTATCACATTCGTCCATTAACTGCTTGCAAAATGATACAACAGTTGCATTAAATACGATAACTACGATCGATGGTTAGCTAACTGGCCGATTTTGGCCAGTTAAATTTTTGGCCATTTTGACCATTGGTTAGTGCTACGGGAAACGCGAGTTATGCAAATCTGTCAGTTAACACTAACTTGACCGGCCAGAAACCGGCGCTAAGACATGCTTGGTCTTTTACGAGGAAGACCATTTTTCTGAGGAATCTGAGAATGTCTGCAAATTTGACGGCTGCTTTCAGTAATGCGTCGTTAGTCTCATTCATGGTTTTGAATGGCTTACTTCTGTTGTTCAGATTTTGGTCATTGATGTCACTGGCATATTATAGAGTTGCTATAACATGCTGTAATGTTGCTATCAATATTATTATGTGATGCTTTTCCATATGACAATTCTAGACTGACCAGGTTTATATTGAAAGCTGTAAAATTTGGTCTTAATGCCATAGCAAATTTGACATGAACAGAGACAGATTGATCAACTGAGATTAAGGTTCGGTTTAGTCATTGGCTGTACATCTGAACGTCAATTTTTAAAATTCGTTTTTTGTCTCAGATTTTTGCGGAACTGCGTACTAGAGAAACAAGAGTTAGGATGTACATTATGTGGTAGTATGGCAATGCATTTGAGATGTTGTGGGATATTTGTTTTCTCATAATCTTGCTATTATTGTCCGGACAGTGCACCAGTGAAATGGTTCTGAAAATTGGCTGGTATATATTAAAACGAAAAACACAGTGACATAGTATTTTTGACTGACTGTGTACATTTATCGTATTTGTAAAATAAATTGATAAGTCGCTGGTGACTGTGTGTGTATAGTTGCGTGTCCATCGTGATGCTAAGTTTCCACACACGGAGTTTGATGAGGCTTTTGTTCAACGACCGGCAGAGAAAGGGTTAATAGACAACAGTGGACATAAATTACACAAGACCCTTGGAGTGCCCTATGTACACATACAGTCTTCACAACAGGTATATACAGTGATACACATACAACAGCTACAAATTACTCCACCAGTTATTGATATTGATTGCTATGCTTACTGAATTGTATGTGGTATACAAACTTCTATGTCTTCTGTGCTTTGAGCAGCTAGTTTCTGGTATAAAATTATAAATTAATGCGCATACACATAAAAAATTTATCATCTTTGGTAGATACGGAGTGGGTCGTAAAAAACAGTCTTCCTACATGTCAGCTAATGATGTCTTCCAGGAGTAATGTAAATTTAAAGTGAATAACGCACGCTGAAATATAATCAATTCTGAATAACATGTGCAAATTTTGTGCAAATATTTTTTCAATAATTTGTAATGGGATAAAATAAATGAAAGCAACCCAACTCTACAGGCAACACAATGGGGAGAACAGTTAAGTTGACAGTCGAGTTTCTTCAGCAGACAGAACATACCCAACTTCATCGAGCCTTCTGTCTGGCCGCCGAACAGTTCGGACACAAATCTCGTCGATTATGCTGTCTGGGGTGCTTTGCAGCAAGATGTATACAGAGTTCCGATCGTGGGTTTGGAGGATCTCAAAGACAGAGTGCATACCTGCTGGGCCAGTCTCGATCAACAACTGATCAACAAAGCCATTGATCATTGGCAATCGAGATTGAAAACTGTAGTTAAAGTTCACCAAGGGCACATTGAACAGCTGTTTACTTGACTTTCTTGTTGTTGTATAAAGTTTTTGCTGTTTTACTTAGACATACACGCAAGCACATATTTCCATTTGAGGTTCACCATTGTGATATTATATAGTTGGGGTGCTTTGATTCTATCGTATTATTTTTTAGTAGCATTTTGACATACTCAGTATGTGCAGAACAGACTAGCAATTTATATGGTGTGTCATTTTGTCCATATAAACAAATGCAGTAGCATTTTAAACAGAATAATATAGGGGACGGTTTTTATGGCCCACTCTGTACATACTGTAGATGAGCAATTTTGGAGATGTATGAATTTAAGCAATATTACAAGATTTGATGCATTTGTCAGGTAGGCAGCACTGTTCTTGGCAGAGGTTTGAGATGTTTGGTCGCTTCTAGCTGTTGGTTGTTCTGCTGTTGGTAGATGTCAGAGGATGGGCTGCGTAACGTATCAACTCTGGCCGGTCTACTGGCTATTTCTCTTGCTGATGCTGGTGTTGTGCCGTTACGACTGATGCCGTCTGTACATCAGTTACAGATGCACGTGCATCGACTCGTCAAATCTTTTTCTCGGCTCATCCCTAACAACACCCTCGGTAACATCTTCCTTAGTTTTCTTGTAGGATTCATCTCAAATAATAACTGTTTTGCTGATTTAAACATGTATGTGCACAAAAATGAAATTAAATGAACATTTTAAAGCTTTGTTGTTGCTTATATCGTAAACAACATAATCACTTTTTTGTTCAAACTGTTTACCTTTTGTCAGCAAACAAGCCAATTTTTGGACATTAAATTTTTGCTGTACAAGGTAGTTTTGCGATGCATATTAGGTGCGGCAGGATCTTTTTTGTTATTACTTTAGTGCATATTTTCCGGACATTTCGGTTGAAGAACTTCAAAAGTCGGTAAATATTTGGTATAGTTGTGACAAAATTTTTGTCCCTCCGTGGTGTTCTATTGTTTTGAGTTTTGACAGAAACAGATTGATATGCATTTTCATATGGGTGCATTCTGTTCAGTGATACAGACAGACCGTGCTGCAAGTAGCATTAACTGGCCTGTGTTTGTCTTCTTTGTTGCATACAGGCAGACAGACAGACTGGCCTCTTTACAAGTAGCACAAGCTGGCCTGTGTTTGTGTGTGTAGGTGCGTATCGTACAGCGCTACGTCAGCTGAGGTCGTCGGTCTCAGCACTAGAATCCTTCGTAAGCAATCACCTTCGGTACGAGCATGCCGACGACGTGCGCATGGTCAACTCGGTGTCGGTGCATTTCAATAGCGTTGTCAGTCGTCTCGTCCATGCTACCACTGACATCATGGACAGATATCAGCTGACAAGGCGTGGCAGATTGGTGATGTACAACAAGTTGTGTCAATGTGATGGGCAGATGACAGAACATGATGTCAAAGTGCTGCTGGCGCATGATTTATCCCGGCTTCTGTCTCAAATCAGGACTGCTTCACAGATCATCTCTCTCACTGCTTAGCTTGCGCTGCGTAATTCCATTCCACGTATCTGGTCCACGGTTTGAAAGACCCGCGTTTTCAAATGAATAAGCTTAACCTAGCAATTTTTGGGGGTTTTCTGCTTTTTTGTGAGTTTTTTTTGACAAGCAGTGGTAGATACTGATGTTGGATAAATCTGGAAAAGAAAACTGTTTGGCAGAAGACTTTTATCAATGTTTAGTTTGTTTGAAAAGTTGAAAACAATGTCATAATTGTTTTGTGTCTTGTCTGGTTTAGGATAAGTGGGAATTGTGTCAAGAGTGGATGTGCAGAGTTGCTCAGGATGGCAATCTGTAGAGATTGAGAATTGGGAAAAACAGGCTAACCCAGATTGAAAATGATCATTAAACTATGTGTGCGGGGTGGTAACAATGTCTGTCTGTCTGTCTGCAAAGTGAAATATTTTACAGGTGATACATTACACAAAGTTTCGTGGAACAATCGGTTCAAATTGGGATACCGAATTCTTTTCTGCTTATCATGATCTTTGAGGAATTTTTAAAGATTCTTTATTGCCGTAACTTTTCTAGTATACAGCCAAGAACAAGTCACAGACCTTGGCAGAGGTTAGACCTCACTAGTGCTTTTTCATCGTTGTTGCTTGTAGCATGTGTAGTATACTATATATAAACTGTCTCTTAAAATCGGCCTACTTTAACTGAAACTGATGCTGTTATGTTACTGTGCTATCTTGTAAAATGACTTTCAGTGGAAATGATGCTATTCTGATATGAAATCTCCACAGCTTTTGGAGGCGTTTCTCCAGAAATTTCTGTAATACGACTATTAATGTTGTTCCATTTTGGACAAGTGAAGATTTTCACGGTCAGGCGAAACACCACACTGGACTGCACTGGATGGTTAGAGTTAGGGTTAATCACACCGGACCAGACTGCACCAGACGTCCAGTGCATTCCAGTGCAATGTTTTGTCTAACCCGATTTCTGTTTTGTGCATATAATCAGAATTTGGAAAATATGTAAGTGAAAAAGGATAATTTGTGATTGTGAAATTGCACGTACATGCATTTAACAATTAAATGTCTGATGTGTTTGTTGTAGAACAACATATATCACAATTTGTTATTATTTGGCTATGGTCTACGTGACATGATTTATAGTCTTTGTGTAATGTGTATATAGTGTTTGTGTTATATTTGTAGTATATGTACAATAAGAAGAAGAGGATTTCACAGAGGCACTAGGCAGCTAGCTGAATTAAGCCCGTTGTATGGGAGCTCACCCCTTGGCGGCACTTTGAGCCAGCGAGGGCGAAGCCCAGTTAAGCTAGCATACAGCCCAAGTTGGCCAGATGGCCGGCTCAAATTAACAGCCATCACCTTTAACCATCTGGGCCAGTATACCAGCAGTCCTGACCACAGGGCCTATCGTTACCCAGGACTTGCCATTTCTTCCCTATCGATGGCCGTAACCACAGCCAGTACTCATTTTACCATCCCACAGAGGGTAGAAGGCTGAGTCGACCTAGTTGGCTGACTCCGTACTGTAGACAGTCACCCATCAAAGTACTAACCGGGCCTGGCCTAGAGTAACTTCGTTGATCGGATGAAACGCGTTACCACTACGCCAAGCCAGCAATCAATGTACAATATGTATATATATAATTATGAAACAAGGTGTGATCAAATTGTTTACAGCGAGTTCTGTACATACTGTGAATTTTGTATAGAAACATTAGAGTTGGGCAGTTTGTAGGACCCTGAGTACATTTGCTGTCCGTTCCATTTGTTCTGTTTTTGTCTTTCAGTCGTTAATTTTTCTATCCATTTTTGTGCAGTTATGAGCATATATTAAATCATTTTATTTTATCAGATTTTATTTTGTCTTTTGACGAATAAGGCTGTCTTTGATACGTTGGAATTTGCGCAGTTTAAGCTTGGATATTAAATGGTTTGTTTATCTCAAAGAGTTTCAGGGTTATCTCCGTGGACCTTACATGGCTGGTTCATAATTCTATGCAGCTGTTAATGCACTGATCAAATATGAAATATGTTAACACATTTACTTTTCCTGTTTTCACTTATTTTTCGTGATGATTTTTTCTTAGTGGGAGTTGTTTAAATAAACTGAATATGAAAGTGAAAATGTCCTGGAATAATGTTTATGCAACGTTTTATAACTATGACATTCATAAGTACGAGTCTGTTAAGAATGTGTAATTGATCGTTTTGTAACCTATTAGATTTTTTGTATTGTTATGTAGTTTTTTCGCAGGTTGATTGATTTATCAAATGATATTGTAATCAAGCGAAGATGTTGGCCCAGTGCTTACATGATATGCGACCGTCCTCCTATCTGCAGGGTGAGCCATAAAAAAAAGTGGTACTTTACTTTTGTCCATATTTTCGCCAATTAATGACCGATATTCAAAATTTTTTCACTGGCACACTCTGCGGACAGTTTGCAATAATGTGATTATTACATATCCCACCACACCATAAATGCGTCTCTACACTACCTTGTGAAATATCAATAAAACATGCATACATATCAATAATAGAAAACAAACATTTTGGTAAAATTGAAAAAAACACTTTGTATCAACATTGCAGTGGTCTGTATGACACTAAACTGTGTGGGTCTAACACAGTTTAGTATCATACAGATCATTCATCGCTCTGTTGGTTTGAAGTGTTTTTTTTTCATTTACCTAAATTTTTGTTATTATCGTTAGTTTTTGCTAGTAGTGTAGAAACACATTTACTGTGTGGTGAGATATATAATAATCACATTATTGCAAATTGTCTGCAGAGTGCCAGTGAAAAAATTTCGAAAATTGGTCAATAATTGGCAAAGATATTGATAAAAGAAAAGTTTTTATGGCCCACGGTGTATTAATGCTCACCCACTGCATGGTGTAACCCCAATCTGGGCTATTTGATCTGAAAATTTGCACACCGGTTACTTCCACCCAGTGAAAGCTTTGCGTTATTTTTTGTTTTTTTTTCTGCCCTCTTTTAGATTTAGGAGCCTGTACAGGACAGACGGTGGTACGGCCGCATAATGAGTGTTGTATTCCAGTGTGCTGTCGGTCAAGATCATTTTAAAGTCTGTGTAATGAGTACGATGCTATGCCTGATTGACTGTGACTTGACTGCATTCACTCTATTTCCACATTTATTGCACTGTAGATTTAGACTGCTCTTAGTGCTCTGCAGTGGCGGTTTTAGGCCCAGGCTGGGGGAGGGCCTTTTGCTCCAGCCCCCCCCCCAATTTCGTGGCCACCCATGATTTTTTGCAAAGATAACATAAATATCTGATGTCTTTGTGTTTCCAAGGTTTTGAAAAATGGGCAAATTTGCGACTTCCATTGAACGACTAAAAGCCAAAAATGCTTCAGCTTCAGGGGGGCTTTGCCCCCGACCCCCTGCTCTGCCCCTAGACCCCGCTGGGGGCTCTGCCCCCAGACCGCTGTTATAGGCTCGCGCTACCGCGCTCGTCATGGAGGCCGTGCCCCCAGATTTTGTGGGCTAGAACCGCCACTGGTGCTCTGTCCAGGCCTATCAAGCCACAGAAGGTAGTAAATGAAGTACTTTCTGTCTGTCTGTCTGTCTATTCCTAATCTCATTACTTACCCATGAGACTAATAAACATTTTAATGCTGTGCGGATTAATTTTTGAAGAAAAAAATGCAAATGGAGTATGTTTGTCATGTTTATTTTAGGCCTATGTTTATAATCGTACTTCTGGGTGACGTAACACGTGACAAAAAATAACTGAATTATGTTTCATGTCGATGTATTACACCCGAAACTGCCAGACGTCTGTCCAGGTCATTAATTCAAGCCTGTGCAAAACATTGTTTATCACAGCCTTCATCAATAACAGACTTATTCAAAGGATTATACCCCGTTTACACGAGGAAGCACACATGAAGCAAACGTATTCAGTATAATGTACACGTGCACGACGTGTGCTGTAAGTTTGCTTCCTCAGTAAACGGGGTATTACAATTAATAACAATTATTCAACGACGCTTTCAGACTGCACAAAACGCACTTAACGATCACACAACATAACATCCTCATTCCTCATAGCGTCTGACTAGTGTACGTTGAACCACGGTCTGGGGTGGTATAAGTGGATGTTGCGCAAATGTTACAGCATCGGTAATTTCGATATTCTGTCACCGTTTCCTGTAGCAGTCTGCTCTTGCAGTCAGCGTAGCCGATAGCGAAACAGCTATTGATTTAAGTATCATACACGGACGCGATCTGACAAACAGGACCACTTGATCTTTTACAACAATTTTGACAAAATACGAACGATTTTCCCATCTGTACTGTATTTACTACCAGAAGTCTACCTCACCTTGGTTGTGTCACCATAGAACGATGCTCAAAATTTTATTATCGCGTCATCCACTTTAGCTAAGAGTAAAAAAAATATTAAGATAAGATAATGTTCATACGAACAAGGAGTCTGTCCAATGCATTTCGACAGTTTGCAGTATATGTCTGTATAAATATAATCAGTGAGATGTTTAGACTGATAGAATAAAATCAAACAGTTTAATGTCAAATTGTACAGCAGCAATGATCTTTTCATCCTTCTCTATTATTTAAACTAAACAATAAACATTGTCAGTCACGAGACGATTTGATTCGTCACCAGCGCTTTACTATAAATGGTCCATCGTCACCATGCGTCTATCTTGCACCGTTACGGAGATGTGACGCCTCAAATAATCGACGCACGGACGTAAACACGGAAAGAAAGATGGAAGAAGAGAAAGAGGAAGGGGGAGGGGAAGGGAAGAGAAAAGGAAAATGGAAGGGGAAAGGAAGGGAAAAGGGAAGGGAAGAAGAAGCGGAAAGTAAAGGGAAATGGAAAGGAAAAAGAGGAAGAGGAAAGGGAAAGCGGAAGGGAAAGGAGAAAGGGAACTAAAAGGGGAAGGGGAATCGGAAGGGAAAGGGAAAGAGAAGTGGAAGGAAGATAGCTTAAGAAAAGTTGGATGCACAGACAGATGGACGCCCGGACACTCAGGTGACTTTATACTCTGTCCAATGCTATGCATATATTGCATTGTACAGACAAAAGTCATCCGGCATGCAAAAATGATACAAAAATTTCAAATTGGTCTCCATTTACCGAAGATATTGTAAAACTAAGTGGTCCGGTTTTTGGAACATAACGTTTTTTTGGCACATCTTGTAAATTTATTACAAATGGCCACAACAAGTTGTCTCTATAGCAACGTTATATAACGGTACATCAACACTTTAACTTTATACGCGATGCCACAAAAATTCAACGCGCTAACTGCAGCTCAAAACAACAGTAGACTACCCGCAGAACATCAGTTAACAGACAACTTCATCACGTTTGCCCTATAACAGTTAACATTTGGCAATATAAAATTATTATTCTGTAAACAATTACGTGTAGTGGAAGCTTCGCAAACAACGCATTACCGGCTTTATAATTCATTTCAACGGTCTAAACAAAGACAACATTGTAATCAACACGCACCGTAATACACAGTTCTTCACGTTGTAAAACAGGGAAAATCAGCGCCTAAAACCCTACGTGTCTTGGAGGTGATCACGAGTTGCTTTTGAAAGAAGAACAAACCACAAATGGGCTTATTTAGGCTATAAAATTACCAGAAATATTAGATTGTGACCAAACTAATGTAGGCTACTCCTCGCGCGCACGATTTTCTTTTGTATTATTCTAAGTGCTTTTTCGTTTCTTTCGGCTTGTATTAGAGACCCGGCGTCTATTTGAGACCCGTCTAAAAGTGACTGGCGTCGAGGTCATTAATGGAAATTGTCTCCCCGAAGAAATTTTCAGCATTAACCGTCGACGGTTAATCAACCGTCCAAGTCGCGACTCCCTATGTTCCAGGAGGCCTGCGCACGTGTGCATCAAAGACGGGTACCGGTTTAAAGTGCGTGCTTTCGGTATCTCAAAAGGCCGCATATACGCGATACCGGTTACCCACCTGGCGAGTGTCGATACAAAACTAAAAATACGAGCCTTCATTATCATCATCGTGTCGAATGTCAATTGCTGCGATCGGTAAGCTTGCACTGGTTCGCAGTGGGCCTTCATACATGCACCGCTGTTGCACCGCGTTTCCTTTGCGTTAGCTGGGCTTTCTTGTTATTGCAGCTGAGCAAGCGCCTGAAGTCGCAGAGGTGTAAGAAAGCGACGCCGACGGCGCATTTTAAACCTCTACGTCACCGGACGAGCAGAACGACCGATATTATCAGACTAGAAAGACAGTGCCAGTTATATCTAGTCCAGTGACCGAGACTCTTTGGTTCCCTATCACTGCTATCAGATGCCGGCGGCCTGCGACTCGTGACGTCATCCGTCGTGAAGAAGTCCTCGTCGAATCCACTTCCGCTCTGGTCGTAGTATTCATTTCCGCTTCCGCTTTCCACGTCGTCGTCGCTGCCGTCGTCTACAAGCCGTACATACAGTAAGTAAGCAAGCAAGTAAGAAAGTGCACGGCGTACGCATAATCGGCGCAAGACCGCGGCAATTTCGCGCAAAGTAAAATATTGCAGAAATCTTGCAAAAAATGTTAGCAGCGTCGCGCTGGTGTTGAAGAGAATAGAATAATACTAAACAAAAACGAAGGACTGGCGGCACTGTTAAAAATTTAACACGTAGATTTGCAACAGTTAACTCAAATTAAATTAAGAAAATAGCCATATAATGATGGACGGTTGCATAGCCTACATCGTTTCATCAACTGGCCACTGTTAAGACCGTGATGAACTGAACAAGTGTAATGTCCAGGATGTAATAACTGGTCAGAACGCATTTATGAAAAAGCGTTACTTCTATAGACATATTGGGCTACACGCTTAAAATTTTTACAGATAATATAAGCACGCTGAATTCTATGAAATCCGATTCCCAAGCCGAAATTTGAATTTTTGACCTTCCAATTTCAGTTTGATACGTGACGCAGGTCTCTATTGTGTGAGCCTACTGCACGTGATGAATTTTAACAAATTTCGTAATGAGTATGCCTATGCCTGCAAGGGTGGGCCAAAAAGTAAGCTATTGTACTTTTCCCTACTCAGTGGCATGCACACCACACTTATTATGTCGCTACACTATCTTGTACAATATCTACAGAATGGTAATATGATCGAGTAATAAGATCGAGTGGTAAATTTTTTTAAGTATTTCAGTAAAACGTTAAATGTAAGATATAATAAGTGTCAAAAAGAATTACGCATAGCAACGGAGTAAGTTTTCGTCTTTAAAAAAAGTGCACAACTTGTAGGGCCACACAACTGAAATACATTGCTCTGTATGCTCATGCAGTTAACTGAGCAAAATTGCAGCCAACAACCAGCATTAATGTACATTGAAAATTAGTGCACAGCAAAATCGTTCAAATTATTTGAAATTAACATGTCCTCCAATGTCCAATGTTTTTGACACTTACTATAACTCATATTTTAACATGTAAGTTAAATACTTCAAAAATTTACCATTAGACCTTCTGTTCATCTGCAAATATTGTATGTTTTTGGACATTTATATTTTACAAGGTAGTGTAAGTGTGGTGTGCATGCCCCTGAGTAGCAAATTTCTTACAGAGTCCAATGGGGGAGAAATTCATCAATATTTAGCAAAGATATGGACAAAGTGCAATAGCTTACTTTTTTTGGCCCACCCTGCATATTAACGCGTCGGACAATTACGCTCGTATGATGTAAAAGTAAATACCGTCGTTGTCGATGAACCAAAGTGCGTGACCGTGCAGGGCGTTTCTCAGCTGAACGGTCGTCTGTCTTAGTTTCATTACAGCCCTGTCTATGACTATGTGTCTCTCGTGAACGTTTACTCCAACTTCTGGGTTCGACGTTTGATTCATTAAACCTTCGCCTACGACCGCCTTCTCATACCTGACACACGGCAAACGCATGATTATACAGCGAATAAAATAAATGAGTGACAGAGTGAGTGACGCATATACAAAATACTCTCGCTAAAAACCGGTCAAAAGAAAGAGGCTATGTTTTCACCGGCGTCTGTTTTCTTTATCTGTCTGTACGCACGCTCCGGACCTCTTTCTGGATTGGGGGAAAACAGAAAGGACAAAAGAAAAATGGAATGAAAAGGAAAAAATACAGAAAAGAAAAAGCAGCTAAAGACGAAGAAAGCAAAAAAAAACAGAGGTAAAAGATGGACAAATTCTGCATTAAAAAACCACGAATTAAAGTTATTAAAGTAAAGTTACTGCGTCTGAATAAAATTTACGTGTGTAGGACATTTCTCCCCAAACG